>Ga0153950_1000181_pt1 | contig 27229 bp, 23 predicted proteins | sample TSNJ034MetaG_FD_104737 | JGI IMG/M metagenome (GOLD analysis project Ga0153950, IMG submission 104737) | Attine ant fungus gardens microbial communities from New Jersey, USA - TSNJ034 MetaG | ecosystem: Host-associated > Fungi > Mycelium > Unclassified | place: USA: New Jersey, Wharton State...
ATTTACGCCTATGACAAAAACAGCAAGGTTGCAAAGGCGTATGCCGATTTCACAAAGGAGGTGATAGCCGATGGCGAAAGAACTAAAGCTAAATCTGCCGTCAGCAGATGACCTCTTTTCCACACAGGAGGAACGGGACGACGCGAAACTTGAACGAGTAATGGAACTTTCATTATCTGAAATCAGCGACTTTCCCAATCACCCGTTTAAGGTGAGAATGGACGCCGAAATGCAGGAAATGGCTGGGAGCGTCAAGCAATATGGCGTGTTAGTCCCCGGTCTTGTGCGCCCCAAAGAGGGTGGCGGGTATGAAATGGTGGCGGGACACCGCCGCAAAATGGCAAGTGAACTGGCCGAGCGCGGTACTATGCCATGCATTGTGCGTAATCTCACGGACGATGAAGCTATCATTATTATGGTAGACAGCAATTTGCAGCGTGAAAAAATCCTGCCATCTGAAAAAGCGTTCGCCTATAAGATGAAGCTGGAAGCCATGCGGCGGCAACAAGGCGAAAGGACGGATTTAACTTCTGCAACAGTGTTGCAGAAGTTGGATGGTAAAACTTCGCGGGAACTACTTGCCGAAAAAAGCCCCGACAGTCATGAACAAATCCGCAAGTATATTCGCTTAACCAACCTAATACCCGAACTCCTGCAAATGGTGGACAATGCGGCATTAGGTGACAAGCCGCAAATTGCCATGCGCCCAGCCGTGGAACTGTCTTACCTGCCGAAAGAGGAACAGCAGACATTGCTTAATGCAATGGAAAGCGAGGACTGCACCCCCTCCCATGTGCAGGCAATGAAGATGCGGAAGTTTTCACAGGAGGGGCGTTTGGGCGAGGACGTTATCGTATCCATCATGCAGGAGGAAAAACCGAATCAGGTAGAGCAATTCAAAATGCCCAAAAACCGTATCAGTAAATATTTCGCGCCGGGGACGCCCGCGCAGAAGATCGAGGACACCATTGTAAAGGCATTGGAGCTTTACCGCCAGCGCGAACGCCAGCGCAACGACGCACGTTAATCCCTACGCCAAGGGGGAAGTCTGCCTTTTTTTCATTGTCTGTCTGCGGTGTTTTGCGCTGTTCCCCCTCTCACACTCTCCCCCTCAAACCAGCTAACCAGCCGAAAAAAGAATAATATTGCCACACGATACTTTTGTTTTTCGGCAGGTAGGCAGGAAATTAAATGTAACACAAACATTTCGTACCCTGCATCTAAATATGCGGGGATTTTTCATGTTCAATAATAATTTTCAGGAGGTAAAATACAGATGTTCAAGAGATTATTTAAAAAGACAGTTGCCTTTATAATGGCGGCAATCACAGTGATATCGCTATTTCCTGTAAGCACAGTCTTTGCTGCAACCGGCGATGTCGGTACGATTTCATTCGCCCTCACCTATGATTCAAGCGGTAATGCCATGCATTATAATTCGAGTGCTGTCATTAACGGTTATACGGCAGGCGGAACGGGAAATTACAAATACCGTATGTATGTGGACGGAGATACCGCCTTTTGTATTCAGCCGGGTGTTCCCCTTCATGTAGGCGATACGCTGAAAGAAAGCTCATCCGCCACTTGGAATGCCCTTTCTGCCAACCAGAAGAAAGCCGTTGGGCTTGCTCTTTTATATGGGTATCAGGGGAATAAGAGCAACCTGACAGGAAGCGATGACGAAAAATGGGTTGCGACGCAAACCCTTGTCTGGGAATTTGTGACAGGACGCAGAAATGCCACAGGCTCCTATACGCAGACAGGCACTGACGTATACCAGCTTCATTTTGGCTCCAACTATGCAAACAGCGGCGCGAAAGCAGCCTATGACCAGATTGTTACCCTGCTGAAAGAACACGACACCATTCCGAGCTTTATGTCGGAGAGTAAGACGGGTATCACAAAGGAGCTTTCCTACAGTAGCGGCAAATACACCCTTACACTGACAGACAGTAACGGAGTGCTTTCGGATTATACGTTCTCCAGTTCTGATAAAGATGTAAGCGTGTCAAAGTCAGGCAATAAGCTGACCATCAGCTCCACCACTGCTTTTGATGGCTCTGTCAGAATCACGGCAACAAGGGATAACGTTCCCACGGTAAGCCAGAGTGCAAAAATGCTTGCCTATGGAGACGACAGCTTGCAGGATGTGGTGACGGGCGTTGAAAATGCGGACAGTGTGGTTGCCTATATCAATGTGGAAACGCCCACAGGCACGCTTGTGCTGAAAAAGACTTCCGAGGACGGCGTGGTGTCAGGCATCAAGTTTACCATCACGGGCGATAACTACGAAAAAACAGTCACAACCGGAAGTGACGGAACCATATCTACAGAGGGGATGTTCCCAGGCACTTACACCGTTACGGAAGCCTCCTATGACCGTTATGTGCCGCAGGATTCAAAGACCGTAACCATTATCGGCGGTCAGACTTCTACCGTTAGTTTTTCCAATATCCTTAAAAAGTTCCGGGTTACCGTAAACAAAAGCGACGTGGAAACAGGCACACCGCAGGGTGACGGTTCTTTAGGAGGAGCAACCTACGGTATTTATAACAGCGGTGAGCTTGTGGACACCTATGTAACAGATACAGACGGAAAATTCACCACAAAGTATTATATCTGCGGTGACAACTGGACCCTCAAGGAGATACAGTCGTCAGAAGGATATCTGGTTGACGGCAAGACCCACGAGGTTGGTGCAGAAGCCAAGCTCTATACCGTGGAATATAACACCACTGCCAACAACGTGACAGAACAGGTTATCAAAGGCAGCATCGCCATCATCAAGCACACCGACAACGGCGAAACGCAGATTGAAACGCCGGAGGAAGGCGCGGAATTTGAAGTATATCTGAAATCCGCAGGCAGCTATCAAAAGGCAAAAGAATCCGAGCGTGATATTCTCACCTGTGACGAAAACGGCTTTGCACAGACAAAAGATTTGCCATACGGCGTGTATACCGTCCATCAGACCAAAGGATGGGACGGGCGTGAGCTTATAGCGGACTTTGATGTGTATATAAGCTCTAACGGTGAAATCTACCGCTATCTTATCAACAACGCTAATTTTGAATCGTATATCAAAGTGGTCAAGGTGGACGCGGAAACGGGCAAGACCATTCCCTACGCGGGCGCAGGCTTCCAGATTTACAGGCCGGACGGCAGCCTTGTCACGCAGACCTTCACCTATCCCACTGTGACCACCATCGACACCTTCTATACCAATGACGAGGGTTATCTTATTACCCCGGAAAAACTGGAATACGGCACGGGCTATTCACTGGTGGAAGTGCAGGCTCCTTACGGGTATGTACTGAACAGCACCCCCATCAAATTCGATGTTGTGCAGGAAAACTCCGAGGACGAAAACGGCATAACCGTCATTAAGGTAGAAAGACCGAATATGGCGCAAAAGGGCGTTATCATTATCGAAAAAACGGGCGAGGTTTTCAGTTCTGTGGCTGGAAAAGGTTTCTATCAACCTGCCTATGAGGTGCAGGGGCTTCCCGGTGCGGTCTATGACATCATCGCCGCCGAGGATATTGTCACGCCGGACGGGACGGTTCGCGCGAAAAAAGATGAGGTTGTGGATACCATTACCACCGACGATACGGGAACGGCGAAAAGCCGTGAACTGTATCTTGGACGTTATTCGGTGGTAGAACGCACAGCGCCTTATGGCATGACGCTGAATGAAGAAGTCCGCGAGGTTGAATTGACCTACGCCGGGCAGGAAGTGGCAGTGACCGAAACGGCGACGAGTTTCTACAACGAAAGGCAGCGCGTGGAAATAAGCCTTAATAAATCGCTTGAACAGGACGAGCAATTCGGCATCGGTATGAACGGCGAAATCTTTGACGTAACCTTTGGGCTGTTTGCCTCCGAGGGTATTACCGCCGCAGACGGCAGCGTGATTCCCGCCGATGGGCTGATAGAGATTATCTCCCTTGATGAAAACGGACACGGCATTGCTAAGACCGATTTGCCGTTCGGCAGCTTTTATCTCAAGGAGCTATCGACAAACGCCGCCTACCGTCCGTCCGATACGCAATATCCCGTTGTATTTGAGTATGCGGGACAGGACACGGCGGTTGTCACCCTGTCCGTCAATGACGGCGAACCGATAGAAAACGAGCTGCTGCGCGGTTCATTAAAGGTTATTAAGACCTTTGAAGGACGCGAAACCCCAATTGCTGGAGTACCGTTTACCATTACAGGCGTGACCGTTACTGGAATAGAAATTGTTATCAACGCCGTCACCGATGAAAACGGCGAAATCCTTCTTGAAAACCTGCCTGTGGGCGAATACACCGTCAAGGAATTGGAAAGCGAACTCACTGCCGGATACGTTTTATCCCCTGAACAGGCGGCGGTTGTCGCGGCTGATGAAATAGCCGAAATGACCATCGACAACAAACTCATGCGGGGCGACCTCAAAATAATCAAGACCTTTGAGGGCAAAACCGTCCCGATTGCCGGGGTAGAATTTACCGTCACAGGCAAGACCCTGACGGGCGAGGATTACAGCGGTGAATTTGAAACCGACGAGGACGGCTGTATCTTTATCGAGGGCTTATTAGCCGGAGATTACAAGGTGCAGGAAATCGAATCCGATTTAACGACAGGCTATGTGCTGTCCGAGGAACAGGCCGCCGTTGTCGCCCATGAACAAATAACGGAATTGCAGATTGAAAACAAGCTGATCCGGGGCAGCGTCAAGCTGACTAAGACCGATAAGGACAACGGTGCGAAGCTGGCCGGGGCTGTGTTCGACCTGTACGACCCGGATGGCGACCTGATCGGCAGCTACACCACGGACGAAAACGGCGAAATTTTCATTGAGAACCTGCCCTACGGATTTGGATATAAGCTGGTGGAATCCAAAGCGCCGGAGGGCTACAAGCTGGAAAAAACCGAGTTATGCTTTGATGTCACCGAAAACGGTGCAACGGTGGAGCTTTCAGCAGCCAATGAGAAAATTCCAACGTCCGGCAATCCGAAAACAGGCGACAACAGCAATATTGGCTTGTGGATCGCACTGGCAGGCATTGCTGCCGCCGCGCTGATCGGGCTTGGTGTTGCAAGTAAACGCAGAAAAAAGAAAATCGAAGAAACGGAGGAATAAAAAGTGAATGCTAAAACCATTATGGCGATAATCCTGGTCGTCTTTATCGTGGGTGCGGCTGTCTGGCTGCATTTACGGAAAAAGAATAAAAAGTAACCTGACTATGGGGGCGGTTTCCGAAAGGAGCCGCCCTTTAACATATCCAAATCAAATTGAAAGGACGGGCGACCATGAATAAGTTTACGAAATATCGGCTTGCGGGTGAACTGGAAACGACGGTTTCCGGCAAGCTGCTTTATCTGCTGCTTTTGGACATTGTGGATGGTGACGGAAAAATCATCATCCCGCAGCGGCGTATCAGCGAAGCGTTGGGAATCAGCAAAGGCACGGTCAGCCGCAATTTCCGCAGGCTGTATCATTGCGGCTACATTGATATTGTGCCACAATATCACGATGACGGCGGCAGAGCCGCAAACAAAATTATTGTACTGGATTGAAAGGATGGGTGACTGGAATGGATAAAAGCAAACTGGCACAAAGGATATACGATTTTTTAAGTGAGCATGACGCTTTACCGGGCTACGATACGACGGTGGAAGAAATCGAGGAATCTCTTTCGATAGCGTCTGATGTTGACAGGATGATGAAAGATATTGATGATGTCTGCTACTCCGAATATGCAGACACCGCCAATCCTTTACTGTTGGCGCTGGAAAAAGCCAAAGCGGATTTAAGCAGGCGTATGGTGGGCGATACCGGGTATGAGGTTAAACACGCTGTCCATATTGGTGACAAAGAGATTATTTTTGCCGTGGACATGAACGCCGACAAAGGGCTGCATTACCTTGTCTGCAACGCCACGCGCAACGGGCTTTTTGAGCAATTTACGGATGGCAGCGGCAGCGGCGACTACCTTGAAATGATGAAAGAATTTATTGACCGCTTAGGCGGCCAGATTGAAACGGTGCGGAGCGAGCAGGAACAAATCAATCTGCCCGGAGAGATTTTTACCGCCGAGCATTGCTACCCCAATGATTACAGGCAAAGCATTGACGGCAAGGTTGTCGCCATCCGAGCAGATGTGTTCCGTCCGGAATACCGGCGCGGGGACAACCAGCTTGTGCTTGTGGTCGGGGGCTTTGGCGCGAACGCAAATGCGCGGGGAAGCACGGTATTCTGCTACCACTTGAACAACGGCAAGCATACACGTTTTGAGCGGTGCGAGGTGCTTGGCGTGGTGAAAGAACTGCCCGGCTGGGCGAAGGAACGGCTGGCAGCGGTCAATGCGCAGATTAACACCGAACACGCAAAATCTAAGAAAGACAGAGGTGACGTGAGATGAACAAGGAAACAAACGCTGGATATGAAATCACCGAAAAACTGACTGTCGGCAATTCCGTTTTCGTGCTTGGCAGCAATGATACAAGGTTCGGCACGAAATATGTCACTTGGCAAGCGAGAGCCGATGACCCGGCTAATTACTTTTGGGGACATTATCTGGAAAATTACGAGGACGCCCGTGAGGACTTGTTTGGACGGGCGCACAGCGAAAGCCAAAGCCTGAACCCGAATTATCATAGGCGGCAGCGTGAAAAACTCCCGGATATCTGCATGAGCACCCTGCCGTCTGATGGCTCCTTAATCGTAGTCAGGCATCAAGAGCGCGGTTATAAGGCTGCCGATATTTCCACGGAGGATGCCGCAGAAAACAAGTATCTTGCAATGTATATCAATGACCTTATGGGCGTTACGCCCGCACAGGAGGCCGCTATGGTTGCAGGCTCCATGTTCGGCTGGAATGTGCCTGCCGCCAATCCAACGAATTATGATGATAACGGCAAGGCTATCAAGCCGAAAAACAAGCCGGACAGGGATAGCAGGTGACGGCGTATGAATAACCGAATTATCCGAATAAATGACGGGCGCATTTATTATTGCGCCGCCTGTCCTTACCGTAACCGCGAAACAGGCTTTTGCGGTTTTTGTATGCAGAAAGTTATTGACGATATTAAAACGTTGAAAAACAAGAAGAAGGAGGACTTTTCAGATAATGAATGCAGAAAATTTTCAAAATAAAATGTCCGAACTGCTCCCCCTCGTCGACTTAGAAGCCATAAAAACCATACAGAGCTATGCGACAGAATTAGACCGGGACGGCATACATCCAGAAGCTACGTTTTACAAAGAAATGTATATTGAGTTTTGTTTGGTTAAAAAGCATTATGGCTATAAAATTGCCCAATAGTTGTTTAACCTTTCCAAAACTCATTGCCTAAACCCGTTTGAGGTGCGCGGAGCCGCTAATTTTCTGCGGGACGGCGTTGAGTTGGAAAAGATAAGTCAGTTGTCCATTGATGGTGAATGTGACCGGACAGCGCAGGAATGGCAAGAATCAGAAAATGCCATGCAGGAGTTTGACAAAGCTGGCCATATATCATACAGACTCTTAACTGTCACCCCGGAGGAAAAAAACCTATTCTTCCGGCTGGACGGCGATCCGGCACGATTTGGCGCAATCGGGCATTTACGCGGGGATTTTGATACCGGAGGTCTGTTCTACACCACATGGTTTGATAATCAAACACATTTGAAAACAGACGCGTTCAAAGTGGAGTTTGACGGTATGGTGAATTTTTTACGGGGAAGTGTTGATGAACCTGTACTGAAAAGTCGAAAGGACATGACAGCCTATTGTTATGCCCACCCCGAACAACACATTGACGGCACAATTTATGACACCGCAGCAGGCTTTAAAGTCCAAACAGCGGATTACAGCTATTATGTACGTTGCACTCCTCAAAAGGGTGATTATGACTTATATATCTTCTGTTACGATAACTGTTTTTTGCTGCCCGAACTGGCGGGACAGCATGAACTTCCCAACGACTGTTTTAGCGTTTTGCCACATTCGGGAGAACTGGTTTTTATTGTTATGGGCGAATCAGGCTATCATCCGCAGGGGCAATCCACATCCGATCCCGATATGAACCGCCAGATCGCCACGGCGAAAAATACCCTGCTTGGAGTAACCCGCGCGCAGGAGGAGGCCATGCTTGCGGGAAGCCTGTTCGGTTGGGATACTCCCGCCGCCAAGCCGTGGCACTACGACCAAAACGGCAAGCCCCGGTTACACCAGCCGAAAGAAAAAGACCACGAGAGGTAAAGACTATGCTTGTTGCACTTATAAAAAATGACAATAACAGTTTGCTCGTCCAGTTTCCTTGCAAAGATGGTTTGCTGCAAGATCATTTAGGCAGTATCGGGATTACCGAACCTGTTCAAAAGGTCTATTTAGGCAGTGATGTCTATAATATTGAGCTTAAATCAAGCGGTGAAGAAGTATCTAAAATGCTCGTTCCTCTTTTTGACAAAAACAATTCAATCAAGATGGTCAATGAGGTTGCAAAAGCAGTTTTCCGGTCAGACTTCCGTGTGTTTGACCGCGTGAAAGGCAATCTGGAGCAAGGGCGGTATAAAACACCGGATGATGTCTTATATGACGCCCACGGTTATGCTAAAGAATTGAGAAATAAAAACTATGAAAGATAGGGGGTGTCCGGCATGGCAACAAAATACCAGCATATAACCGGATTGTATGAAACGGCGATCCGCAATATCTCAAAACCTGATGAATGGACTTCTTTTCTGCGTTCGGCTTGCCGCAACTACAGATGCCGCTTTGACGAACAGGTGTTGATTCACGCCCAGCGCCCGGATGCTACCGCCGTGCTGGAAATTGAAAAGTGGAATCGGAAATTTGGGCGTTGGGTGAACCGTGGCGCACGGGGAATCGCTGTATTTGACGGCGAACCGGGCGCAAAAACACGCTTAAAGCATTACTTTGATATATCTGACACACATGGCGGTGAATACGCCCGCCCTGTCCCCGTCTGGAGCATGAAGCCTGAGTATGAAGCGGATATCATCGAAACGCTGGAAAACGCCTTTGGCGAGCTGGCCGAAAAAGAAACACTGGCAGAGGCGCTCCTGGCGGCGGCAAAAAACGCCGTGGACGATAATCTGCCCGACTACCTGGAACAGCTTAACGATTGCCGCGAGGATAGTTTTTTAGAGGAACTGGACGATCTGAACCTTGAAGTCATGACCAAAAACGCGCTGTTTACTTCGGTGGGATATATGCTTTTGACCCGCTGCGGCATTGATGGGGAAAACTTCTTTGACGTTGGGGATTTCCAGGATATATATAATTTCAACACTCCTGCGACAGTCAACATTTTGGGTGCGGCCACAAGCGACATCGCAGAAATGGGCTTGCGGGAAATTTCGTCTACTATCCTTGCCCTGCAAAAAGAAGAAAAAAATCGCACACTTGTAACAGACAAAAATGTGGCACATAATGAGGGCATAATAATAAATGATGAAAGGGGTTTTGACCATGACCGAACTGACATACAGCAGACAGGGAGATTATCTGATCCCCGACCTGACGCTGCCGGAGGAAGAAGAAGCAACCCTTGGGAGATACGCGTTAAAACGGCTGGATTACCTGAAAAAGAACAAGAAGGGGCTTTACACCAACCTGCTGACAACGGGCAAGCTGAACGCGCACCTGGCGGAAATCGAGCAGACGGCGTTCGAGCGGATGGAGCTTATGACCAGACAGATGGCGGCGGCGCAGGGCGTGACCGAGGAACTGAAAGCCAGCGACCAGATGGCATGGGTCGGAATGCTGAACAACATCCGGCACAGCGCGGAGGAAACGATACTGGCGGAGCTGATCTACAGCTAACGCTGCTACCCTCGGTAGAAGAACAAATATCACTAATAGAGCAAGCGGAGGACGAAAAGACCTCCGCTTTTTCTATTTCCCAGCAGATTATAGATGAAGTCCTAACCAGCGGCGGCAATGAGGAAAACAGCGTCCACCGCATTGTCTCCTATTTCAAGAAAGACCACACTCTTGCCGACAACGCCGATTTTCTGGGGCAAGAATACGGCAGCGGCGGCAAGGGCTTCATTTTCAGCGGGAACCATGTCGCCGTTTGGTGGGGTGAAAACGGAATCCATGCTGCCGTGGGCGATACCGCACTGAACGCTTCGGACGCTGCCCTTGTCACATGGGAGCAGGCGGCCAAGCGAATCCGCGAACTGCTGGACATGGGGCGGTATGCTCCGCAAAGCGAACTGGACAAAGCGGACGGTGTGGAAATAATGAAGCTGGCTGTAAATCTGTGGGATATTCACCATGACCTTGCGGATGGCGTGGAGCTTCCATTTTTTGACGATGATCTGTTCAAAGGCGGTTTCCCCGACAGCACAGCGCGGATTGCCGAGCTTGTGGCACAGCCGCAAGGGCAGCAGACATTCCTTGACGGTTTGATGACATTCGCGAAAGCCTACGTGCAGGATAAAGATTTACTGCGTTTCCCACATTCCTCACGGTATCTGTGGGACGCGATTATCACCCTTACGGATTTACAGCGTGAACCGCTTGTGTTCACCGCCGACGAATCGGTTTCCACAGCCCGTCCGGGCTTCATCACCCAGGATGAGGTTGACCGTGTGCTTTGTGGCGGCGGGAATGTGCAGCATGGCAAATTCCGTATTTATTCCTACTTCCTGCAAAGCCATACCGCCAAAGAAAAAGCCGACTTTCTGAAAAATGAATACGGATGGGGCGGCAGCAGCCGGACAGGATTCAGCGAAATGTACGACGGCAAGGGCATTTCATACAGCCGTGAGAATAATCATATGCCCTACGACAAGGTGGTTCTGCCGTGGGGCAAGGCTGCCAGGCGCATTGATGAGCTGATCGCAGACGGGCGGTATATGAGCCAAGCCGAGCTTGATTATATCCCCGAATATGAAATTGGCATTTTGGCGGGTGAGATTCACTCGTTCTTTTACAATCAGCCGGAGGATGTGCCGCGCCCTTATCCCTATGGCGCAGGACACTCTGACGGCGTAAAAGCCATCCGTCCGCAGCTTGACGAGCCGGAACGTGTCGCAGAAATCCTGAACAGCATGGCGGCAATACTGGATAATACCGCCGATTTTGACAACCGTTATGAATCCATGCGGAAAGCCTTTGATGACCTTGCCGCTTACCAAAACGACACGTTTTCGCTGTTCACCCCCGCTTTACCCGCCGAAAAAGAAACGACTGCCCCTATGCCGAAAGCGCCGGAGCCGTCCACCGCCGATGCAGCCGCCGAGTATGACCTTCATCTTGGGGCGGCTGTCTATATTGGTGCGGATGAATACGAAATTTATTCCCTGGACGATACCCATGTGGTGCTGCGGGATATGAAATACCCCTTGTTCACAAAGGAAATGCCCCGTGACGAATTTGACCGCAAGCTACGGGAAAACCGCCTGAATGACGGGCTTATTAAAACTGTCCCTGATCCGCCTATGCAGCAGCCGGAGCCGAATGGGGACGCGGAACTGAAAGAGCAAATCCGGAAGGTACTGGACTTGCGTGGGTATGCCGTGTCCGATGAGCTGATCGGGGAGGGACTGGAGGAATACGACAACCGCGGCGGCACAGGCAATCACAAGGATATTGCCGACTTTATTGAGCGCGCCTATCTTACTGAGGAAGAAACGCTGGAATCCTATATCGGCAATCGGTATGAAATCGATGGCAGGGAGTTTGTCGTTGAAAGTGTGGATGAAGAATTTGACGAAATCGAGCTGAGGGACATCACATTTCAAGACAGCGTGGGTTTTCCCATCTTCCACAGTGTGTCGCTTGACTATATCCTGCAGCACACCCCCATAAAGGAAAAACCGCAGGAATCACCAGCCGAAAAAGAAACACCGCCAACCGAACCCATATGGGAGCAGACGGAAGGCGGCGAGGTCACGCGCGTCCGCATTGACCTTGTTCCAGAGGATGGACAACCAGCCGAAAAGGAAGAATCCCTCACCCCGGCGTGGGAGCAATCCAAGCGCCGGAGCCGTGTGCAGACCTTTGACCAGCACCCGGAAATACCCATGTCTGAGCGTCATAACTTTGTTATCACCGACGATAGCCTCGGACACGGCGGGGCAAAAACCAAATTCCAAAATAATATCACGGCTATACGGCTTTTGAAGCGACTTGATTCTGAAAACCGCTTTGCCACCCCGGAGGAACAGGAAGTATTATCCCGGTTTGTGGGATGGGGCGGCCTGCCGCAGGCGTTTGACCCAGACAACAAAGCGTGGGGGGATGAATATTCAGAGCTGAACGCCCTGCTTTCCCCGGAGGAATACAATTCAGCCAGGGCGACCACCCTGAACGCCCATTACACCTCCCCAACCGTTATCAGGGCCATTTACAAGGCTATTGAGAACATGGGCTTTAAGTCCGGCAATATTATTGACCCAGGCTGCGGCATCGGCAACTTTCAGGGGCTTTTGCCCGAAAGCATGAAGGGAAGCAAGGTTTTCGGTATCGAAATCGACCCCATCACGGGCAGAATCGCGCAGCAGCTATATCAGAAAAACAGCATCGCCATACAGGGTTATGAGAATACCGACCTGCCGGACAGCTTTTTTGACCTTGCCATCGGCAACGTGCCTTTCGGCGGCTACGGCGTGGCCGACAGGAAATACGATAAGCATAAATTCCTGATCCACGACTATTTCTTTGCCAAAACGCTTGATAAAGTCCGTCCGGGCGGGATTGTGGCGTTTATCACAAGCAAGGGGACGATGGACAAACAAAACCCCGAAGTGCGGAAATATATCGCACAGCGCGCGGACCTGCTCGGCGCGATCCGTCTGCCGAACAACGCTTTTAAGGATAACGCAGGCACGGAAGTCACCACCGACATCATATTCCTGCAAAAGCGTGACCGCATCATCGACATTGAACCTGATTGGGTGCACCTTGGGGAAACGGAAAACGGCATCCCCGTCAACAGCTATTTTGTCGGGCACCCCGACATGATGCTTGGTGAAATGGCGAATGAAGATGGCGTAAGAATGTATGGGAACACCAACAGCACCTCCTGCCTGCCATACCCCGGCAGCAATTTATCGGAGCAGCTTGCTGACGCAATTCAGAATATCCACGCCGAAATCACGGATCATGAGATGGATGAGCTTTCAGAGGACGAGGACAAATCCATCCCCGCTGACCCTGATACCCGTAATTTCAGCTATACGGTTGTTGACGGCAAGCTGTATTTTCGTGAAAACAGCCGCATGAACCCGGTTGAAATGTCTGTCACGGCGACCAGCCGCGTGAAGGGCATGATTGAGATACGCGACTGCGTCCGCAGCCTCCTTTTCTACCAGACCGAGGATTATCCCGACGTGGACATTAAAACCGAACAGGCAAAGCTGAACCGCCTGTATGACAGCTTCACAAGAAAATACGGGATTATCAGCGAACGCGCCAACAGCATGGCTTTTTCCGATGACAGCGCATATCCTTTGCTCTGCTCCCTTGAAATCCTTGACGAAAACGGCAGATTTGTCCGCAAGGCCGATATGTTCACCAAACGCACCATCAAGCCGCAGATCGCCGTCACAAGCGTGGACACGGCGAGTGAGGCGCTGGCCGTATCCATTGCGGAGAAAGCCTGCGTTGATTTGGGCTTTATGGCATCCCTGATGGGCGGAAGCGAGAAAATCCCGGATATCGTGGAAGATTTGAAGGGCATCATCTTCAAAGACCCAAACACAGGCCCATTCGATTTAGACGGTGACGATTGGGATAAGGGCTGGCAGACCGCCGACGAATACCTCTCCGGCAATGTGCGGGAAAAGCTGCGCGTGGCGGGAGAACTTGCCGAAACCCATCCTGAATTTGTCATCAATTACAGGCATCTTGAAGCGGTGCAGCCCAAAGACCTGACCGCGCCGGAAATCAGCGTCCGGCTCGGCGCGACATGGCTCCCGCCCGATGTGATCCGCAGCTTTATCTTTGAGCTGCTCGACACGGCATGGCGGGTGAAGGATAAAGTAGGCGTGCTGTATTCCCCGCTTACCGCCGAATGGAACGTGACCGGCAAGAGCGCGGACGGCGGCAATATCAAGGCGGTAAGCACTTATGGAACAAGGCGTATCAACGCCTATTGGATCATTGAGAACACCCTGAATCTGCGTGACGTCCGTATCTATGACACGATATATGAGGACGGCAAGGAAACCCGCGTCCTCAATAAAAAGGAAACCGCCATCGCGCAGGACAAGCAGGACATCATCAAGGCGAAGTTTGCCGAATGGATATGGAAAGACCCTGCGCGCCGTGAACGGCTCTGCAAGCTGTACAATGAGCAGTTCAACAGCATCCGTCCCCGTGAATATGACGGGCAGCATATCAAGTTTGCCGGGATGAATCCCGAAATCAAGCTGGACAGGCACCAGATCAACGCCGCCGCGCGGCATTTATACGGCGGCAATTCTTTATACGGGCATGTCGTGGGCGCCGGCAAGTCGTTTGAGATGATCGCGGCGGCGATGGAAAGCAAGCGCCTGGGGCTTTCCAACAAGGCTATGTTTGTCGTGCCGAACAACATCATCGGTGATTTTGCCGCCGACTTTTTCCGGCTGTACCCGTCCGCGAATATCCTGATGGCGACCAAAAAGGATTTTGAAAAGAAAAACCGCAAGAAGTTCTGCGCCCGGATCGCCACCGGGGATTATGACGGTATCATCATCGGCCATAGCCAGTTTGAAAAAATCCCTGTTTCGGTGGAACGGCAGCGCCAGATGCTGAAACGGCAGATATGGGACATCACTAGAGGGATTGCCGATGTCAAGGCGCAGAACGGCGAACGCTACACCATCAAGCAGATGGAGAAATCCCGCAAGGCGCTGGAGGTGAAGCTGAAAAAGCTCAACGACCAAAGCCGCAAGGACGACCTTGTGACCTTTGAGGAATTGGGCGTTGACAGGCTGTTTGTTGATGAAGCGGACTTATTCAAAAATTTGTACCTGATTACGAAAATGCGGAATGTCGGTGGTATCGCGCAGACAGAAGCGCAGAAAGCCAGTGACCTGTTTATGAAAACCCGTTATCTGGACGAGCTGACGGGAAACCGGGGCGTGGTTTTCGCGACGGGAACGCCAGTGAGCAACACGATGGCGGAGCTTTACACCATGCAGAGGTATTTACAGTATGACACGCTTGTAAAAAACAATATGCAGCACTTTGACTGCTGGGCGTCAACCTTTGGGGAAACCGTGACCGCGATGGAACTCACCCCGGAGGGAACGGGCTTCCAGCAGAAAACGCGCTTTGCCAATTTTTATAATTTGCCCGAACTCATGGCAATGTTCAAGGAGGTAGCCGACATCCAGACCGCCGATATGCTGAACCTGCCCGTCCCCAAAGCCAATTACCATGTCATCACGACCAAGCCCAGCGAAATGCAGCAGGAAATGGTTGCAGGGCTGTCCGAACGCGCCGACAAGATCAGAAAACGCGAGGTTGACGCGACGGAGGACAATATGCTGCTCATCACCAACGACGGGCGCAAGCTGGCGCTTGACCAGCGCATCATCAACCCCATGCTGCCCGACTTCGAGGGGAGCAAAGTCAATGCCTGCGTCGGCAACGTATACCGCATATGGGATGAAACGAGAGAAAAACGGCTGACACAGCTTATTTTCTCCGACCTGTCCACGCCAAAGGGCGACGGCAGCTTTAGCGTGTATAACGATATAAAGGCGAAGCTGCTTGCCAAAGGCGTTCCGGAAAACGAGATTGCCTTTATCCATGAAGCGAACAATGAAGCGCAGAAAAAAGAGCTTTTCGCAAAGGTGCGCACAGGAAAAATCCGCATCCTGCTCGGCAGCACCACCAAAATGGGCGCGGGTACGAATGTGCAGGATAAATTGATCGCGCTCCATGACCTGGATTGCCCGTGGAGACCGCGGGACTTGGAGCAGCGTGCAGGCAGGATCGTCAGGCGTGGTAACAAAAATCCCGAAGTGGATATTTACAGATACGTTACTGAGGGGACGTTTGACGCATATTTATATCAAATGATAGAGAACAAGCAGAAGTTTATTTCACAGGTGTTCACCTCCAAATCCCCTGCCCGCGTCATGCAGGAAATCGACGATTCCGCGCTTTCTTATGCGGAAATCAAGGCACTGGCGACGGGCAACCCGCTTATCATTGAACGCTGTAATCTGGAAGCCGAGGTGAACAAGCTGAACATGCTGAAAGGCAGCCATTTAAGCCAGCGGTATGACTTGGAGGATAAAGTCATCAAGCATTACCCTGCTGAGATCACCCGGCTGGAGGAACGTGTCGCAGGCTACAAAGCCGACATCGAACGTTTGACCGGGAATACGCCCGCCGACAAAGACGCTTTCCCACCCATGAGAATCGGTGAAACCGTTTATACCGATAAGAAGGATGCCGGGAACGCCATCATCGAAGCCTGCAAAGCAATGACCTCACCCGATCCGGTTCCCATTGGCGTATACCGGGGCTTTGAGATGGAACTGTCCTTTGACAGTTTCAGCAAGGAATACCGCGTCACGCTGAAAGGGCAGCTTAGTCATAAGGTTTCGCTTGGTTCTGACATTCACGGCAATATCACCCGTATCGACAATGTTCTGGAGGGCATAGAGCCAAACCAAAAGGGCTGTGAGGAACAGCTTGCGGCTGTGCGGACACAGTTGGAAACGGCGAAAATCGAAGCAGAAGCGCCGTTTTCCCGCGAACAGGAATTGCAGGAAAAAACCGCGCGGCTAGCCGAGCTGACCATTGCGCTGAAGCTGGATGAAAAAGACCGCGAGATCCTTGACGGCGCACCAGACGAGGGCGACAAACCGCCTGTGAAAAATAAGGGTTATGAGAGGTAGTGATTGCCGGGGCGGGATATAACCGCCCCTAATTTGTTGATGAACTTATAATAGAAATATGTTATTCTTATTATAAACGAAGCAGATAGCAGGTGATATTGATGGATAAGAAAAACCTTACTGGACAAATTCATAACGCGATGTATCAGAATATCCGCAAAAAAAGATGGGTTGCCCCAGTGGATGTGCTGATGGGCATAGGTGTATTGTCAAAAGAAGATTATGAAAACTGGCGGTTCGGACACATACCTTTTTTAGAGAAGGTGTGCCAGTCCAACCTGCGGCAGTTGTCCGGGATCATGCACGAGATACGGTCATATGCCACTAAAAATGGATTGAAGCCGTCATGGACTTGCTATCACCAGTGGGGCAAAAACAACAAGAGAAAACTGCGTTTTTCCAAGACGGGGGATGAAAATATAGAGAGTCATTACGCCACACATTTTGTGGACACAAAACGGGTTGCTGAGTTAAAAGAATCTAACCCATATAATTAAATAACCGATGGTCAAGGCGGCATTGGTGAAAATCAACGCCGCCTTGATAAATTTGTGGAAAATTGCAAAAAATCATGTTATGATAAATCCTATTAAGATAGCAATTATGTCTACAATAGGTAATTACTTAAGATTATGAAAAAGCTAATTGGAAGGAGTTCTATTTTGATAAATGAAAATTTTAAAATTATTTTAGATTATTTTAAAACACATAGAACAGGAGACCATACTAAATTTGGAGAAATTATTTATCCCCCTGAGGTCATAAATGCTTTTAAGAATGAAAATAAACATTTATTAGCTGAAATAAGGAGTAGAGAAGGGCAGTTTTTCAACTACTTAAATGTCTACTCAGTCGCAACAGGCTGGCCTAATATTAATAAGTTATACGTTGATATTCCTAAGTTATCATGTCTATTCCCAAGTAGAACTATAATATCAACCCCGGTTGCATTTAGGGAAGATATAGGTATTATAGGTATTAGATTTGAATATGAGCCAGTCTTTATGGAACTATACAACAATAATAAAGACCTTATAAATCAAAATATTATCAAACTATTTTTTATGTATGATTTTAAAGATTTTGACTTGGATGATAGTGATAATCATGAGCTTAAAATTCCCACTGTTTTATACAATTCAAGGACAAAGTCAAATGTTCTTAACGAGATTCAAATGCGACTTCCTTGGTTGTACAACGCACGTTATCAAGATTATTTAGAAATCATTGACAAATATAAAGTAGAGTTTGAAATTTATACAAATCATATTGATAAAATATCAAGGATTGCATCAAATCAAGATTGCCTTACCGATACATTTGTTAATGAATTTAAAGATGCTATGTTAGATATAAGAATATCTTTAGAGAAAAAGCAAAGAGAATTAAAAATGAAAGGGATTGAAACTATTGTTGGTTTTATCTTTACTGCAATTCCTTTAATATTACCAGAGTTATTCAAAGAAATCTCACCAGAATTATTATCTGGTATTTTAGGTGCAACTACATTAAGAGGCGAGTTAATTCCAATGATTAAAAATATAAATGAATTAATGACGAATAAAAGAGATGATCCATATTGGATACTTTGGGAATGGAATAAAAAGTATATGTAGCAGTTATTGAGAAAAAAATTTAGGAAAATTGCATGTAGATTCTTATAACGCAAGTCGTCTGTACATAGCCGTCCAGCTTCAAAACCGGGCGGCTATCGTCAATTCAAGGAGGTGGTTTAATGCCATATATAGACCCTGAGGTGATTCTGGAAGCCAAGAAAATGGATCTACTCACCTATCTTCAAAACTATGAGTCGCAGGAACTTGTAAAATTCAGTGGAAATGTTTACTGTACCCGTACCCATGACAGCTTGAAAATCTCCAATGGAAAATGGTGCTGGCACAGCCGTGGGATCGGCGGACGCAGCGCGCTGGATTATCTCATCAAGGTGCGTGACATGAGCTTCACCGAGGCGGTGGAGCAGATCATGGGACAGGCGGCTATCCAGCCGCCTGTTTCCGTTTCTAAAGACGAAAAGCCAAAACCGAAGCCGTTTACCCTGCCCCCTGCCAACCGCTCCGCTACCCATATGGTGAATTACCTTACAAAGCGTGGGATTGATCTTGATATCCTGCGCTTTTGCATGGATACCGGACGGCTGTATGAGAGCTATCCCTACCACAATGCTGTGTTTGTCGGCATGGACGAGAACAGAACGCCCCGTTATGCCGCCCTGCGCGGCGCGCGCTTCATGGGTGAAGCCACTGGGAGTGATAAGCATTATTCGTTCGGGATTCCAGCAGAAACGGACAGTGATACCCTGCATTTGTTTGAAAGCCCAATAGATTTACTCTCCTATGCTACCCTCTTAAAGATGTACGGCCACGATTGGCGGCAGGAGCATCTTCTGTCACTGTCGGGCGTGTATCAGCCGAAAGAGAGCGCCGGGGAAACCGCCACTCCCGCCGCTTTGAAGCGATTTTTGAAAAGCAACCCGAATGTCCGAAAAATTGTCCTGCGCTTTGACAACGACACAACCGGGCGGCTGGCGGTGCAGACCATACGGGCGGTGTTGCCGGACAGCTACGAGATTGCCAGTAAGCCGCCGCCCTCCGGCAAGGACTATAATGATTATTTATGTGACCGTTTAGGCTTGCCCCGAACGCAGGGCAAAAAAAGAAATATGGAACGATGATAATCTATAGATTTACACATTCGCGTTCCGGATGAAAGGTGGTATAATGAAAAAATGAGCGACGCATGTACAGGAAGGAGCAAATATGATCTATATTACAGGCGATACCCACCGTGATTTTTCGCGGGTGGAAGCCTTTTGTCACAGGTTTAATACCACAAAAGATGATACGTTGATTATCCTCGGTGACGCGGGGATCAACTATTTCGGCGGTCAGAAAGACCACGACTTTAAAAAGCTGCTTGATAAACTCCCGATTACCCTATTTTGCATACACGGCAACCATGAAAGGCGACCTGAGACATTGGGATATAAAGAAACCGAATGGAAAGGTGGCACGGTACATTTAGAAGCGGAGTTTCCGGGCTTGTTGTTCGCAAAAGACGGCGAGATTTACGAGATTGGAGGGAAACGGTGTGTTGCCATCGGCGGCGCGTACAGCGTGGATAAACAATATCGACTTTCACGGAATTGGGGCTGGTGGTCTGACGAGCAGCCGTCCGCAGCTATCAAAGAGCGCGTTGAACAGCGGCTTGAAGCGGAAAGCTGGACGGTAGATGTTGTCCTGTCCCATACTTGCCCTCTGAAATATGAGCCGACCGAGGTTTTTCTGAGAGGCATTGACCAAAGCCTTGTGGATAAAAGCACGGAAAAATGGCTGGATAGCATCGAAAACAGGCTGAAATATAGGCGTTGGTATTGCGGTCACTATCATGTCAGTAAGACGATTGACCGTCTGCGGTTCATGTTTAAGGACATTCGGGAATTGTAAGTGTCTGTACACTGGTAGAACTATATTAAAATGAGAGGTGATTCCATGATATTCTTTACTGCCGATTTGCATTTCGGTCACGAAAACGTCATACGGCATTGCAACCGACCGTTCGTCTCCGCCGACGAGATGGATTCGGTGCTTATCCACAACTGGAACTCCACCGTTGGGGCGAAAGACGAGGTATACATTCTTGGCGATTTCACAATGCGATCCGCCGTGGAAGCGCATAGATACCTGACCCAGCTAAACGGACGCAAGTATTTCATCCGTGGCAACCATGACAGATTTTTGAAAGGATTTACCCCATACATGAACGATTTTGAGTGGGTAAAGGACTATCATGTACTCCACATTGAGGGGCGGTGGCTGGTCCTGTTCCACTTCCCGATTTTAGAATGGTATCAATTATACAGGGGTGCTATTCACCTTTATGGCCACGTTCACAATTCGCAGACATCCGCGAAGCGTCTGACCGCACTAACCGGTTCGGCGTTCAATGTGGGCGTTGATGTGAATCAATTTATGCCTGTAAGTATCAATGAGATATTCCATAAAGCATCACAAGTATAATACAATCCGAATACCGACAGGCGTTCACTCAAAAGGTGGGCGCCTTTTTTATGCTCAAAAATAAATATACAGGAGGAATCAGACCCATGAAAACCTATAAAGTGACGATTACCGAAAGATTACAAATGGATGTCGAGGTCGAAGCCGAGAGCGCATTACAGGCGCGGGAGATTGTTGAACGCAACTATAAAAACAGTGAATATATATTAGATGCTGACCATTTTAAGGGTGTGGTTTTTACCGTTCCGGCGCGAAGTAACCGGGAACGCTGACGCTTTCTTTTTCGGATGGTAGTGAAACAAGAAGCGTGAGCTTTCGGAATGCACTATACCAGCAAGCAACGTGTCCGGATAGCCGCAGCCATCCAGACACAGCTTGTTAGGGGCAATGCTGCCCCTAAGACCCCATCAAACAGAAAGGTTGATTTTATGAGAAAACGAAATATTCAAGTGATTGTTCGATTTAACAAGGATGAGCATCAACACCTGAAAAAACTTGTCAAACAGTCAGGTGTGTCGCAGGAGGTATATATCCGGCATTTGATTGACGGTGTGATTCCCGCCGATATGCCGCCCCCCGATTACTTCGCCATGATAAAAGAACTTCATCAGATTGGGAACAACCTCAATCAAATCGCACAGAAAGCCCATGTGCTGAATGTGCTGGATGTGAAACGGTACGATGAAGCGGTCAAGTCTTTGGACAAAGCTGTCCTGAATATAACAAACGCCGTCATGCTTCCGAGGAAGATCAAGTAATGGCTACCACTTCCATCTGGGCGGTGAAAGGATGGCTTGGCAAGCTCGTCGTCTACGTTGAAAATCCCGATAAGACAGACAATCCAAAATATTTTGAAAAGCAGGATATGACGGACGAGCAGACCCAGGGGCTTTCGGATGTCATTGATTATGCGGTGCAGACAAAGAAAACACAGGAAGTAACCGACAACGAAAAGGAAGAAGTCATGCAGCGTTTTGTTTCGGGTATCAACTGCCGTTTGCCTATCGCCCGTGATGAGATGATAGCGACCAAAAAACTTTTTGGAAAAACCGATGGTGTTGTCGCCTATCACGGCTACCAATCGTTCGCACCCGGCGAGGCAACACCGGAGATGGCACACGAAATCGGCGTGAAACTTGCAGAGCGGCTTTGGGGTGACAGGCATCAGGTTATTGTCGCCACCCACCTCGACAGATCGAACCACCTGCATAACCATTTTGTGCTGAACAACGTGTCGATGGTGGACGGAAAGAAATATTACCGTTCCGAGCGCGACTATTGGCTCATGCAAACGGAATCCGACAAGCTGTGCCGGGAATATGGCCTATCGGTGATTGAAGAACCGAGACGCGGCAAGTCCAAGCATTACGGCGAATGGAAAGCGGATCAGGAAGGCAAACCGACCTACCGCAGCCTGATAAAGACCGATGTAGACCGGGCGATTGCCGAGTCCATGACCGAGCGTCAGTTTTGGGACAATCTGCGTGGGCAGGGCTACCACATCAAATTCGGGCAGGACATCACCCTGCGCGCAGAGGGGAAAGACCGGGGGCTGAAACTCAAACGCAACTTTGGCGATGACTACTCCATCGAGGGAATCCGAAGCCGCATACTGGCGCAGAGCCGCCCACAACGGAGAATCACCCCGCCGCCACAACCACCGTCCAAGCAAATCCGCTTTACGGGCGATATAAAAAAAGCCAGAAGAATGACAGGGTTTCGCGCCCTGTATTTTTATTACCTCTATAAAATGGGCGTCCTGCCTAAGAAGCGGGAACAATCGCCCAAGCAAGTGTATTTCCTGTTCCGCGAGGACATCCGCAAAATGCGGAACTTCGAGCAGGAAATACGGCTTTTGGCAAAGCACAGGATTGATACGGGCGAACAGCTTGCCGCCTATAAGGAAAGCCTGACCACTGAAATGGCTGCTTTGTCAGGTGACAGGAAACATCTGCGCTACCAGTCGCGGAGTATCCGGGATGAGGACAAAGCAGCGACAGTTAAGGCGGATATTTCTATACTGTCCCAAAAAATCGGCGTACTGCGAAAGGAGGTGAGATTATGCGAGGATATTGAAAAACGCTCTGCGGAAATGAAGGACAAAATCCACAGGGCAAATAAAGATGAAAAATCCCAGGGAAAGGAGTTGACGAAACATGAACCATTCAGGAGACGCCGCTGAACAAATTGTACGATTGAGTTTAGAGGGCGTGGAAGTCGCTGCCAAAATCACCGGCACGGCGGCGAAAGAGGTTGCCGCCTTTTTGATAGCGGCGCTGAAAAATAAAGACAGCAACCTTAAACTCAAGGGCAAGGCACGTCTAAACGCCATGCTGAAATCCGGCAAGGCATTGGATTTCTTTGCGGTCAAGCAAAGCGACCTGAAAAAATTCGCACAGGGCGCGAAGCGGTACGGCATTGTCTACTGTGTCCGGCGCAGCGGCAGGAACGATCCAAACGCAATGTGCGACATTATAGTAAAAGCCGAAGATGCGCCGAAAATCAACCGCGTAGTGGAAGTCTTTAAATTCGCCACTGTTGACAAGGCGAAGATCGAAAGCGAAATCATCCGGTCTAAGGCTGAAAAATCGGTTGGCAAGGAGCCGGAAGCGCCGGACAAGAACGATACCGAAAAGCTGCTTGACGAGCTGCTGCCATCCAATGAGGGCAAGGCAAAGCCGGAAGCGGAAAAAGCTGTACAGAAGGAGGCTCCGGCACAGAAAAACCCCCAAGCGGCAAAGACGACAAAAACCCGTCCGTCCGCGCCTACCTCCGGGAGCAGAAGCAAATCCGCAAGGGGTACTTCGAGTAAGCCGTCCGTGAAAGAGGAACTCCGGGAAATCAAAGCGGCACAGCAGAAGAAAGAAGCGGACGCGCCGAAGCGGGATGTGCGGCAGGGTTCGGATAAGCCGAGGCCTAACGCCGCCACCACCCATAAACAGCCGCAAGGCGGTAAAAAATCAAAATCCACAAAATCAAAGGAGAGATAACCGATGGCAAATTTTGATGACTTATTGAACAACGCCCCCGCCGAGGAACAGGGCAGGCAGCAGCTTTCCAAAGAGGAATACGCCGCAAAGAAGCAGGCCGAGCGCGAAGCGGTCTATGAGCTTTCCGACCAAACCGCTTTAGAGGTATCCGGCGACGGCGAACGGTTCCGGCAGTATCTTGATGTGCAAAGCACATTTGGCCGATATTCGGCGGTCAATGCCCTCTTGATTCTGGCACAGAAGCCGGAAGCGGCAAGGCTTGGCAGCTTTGATTACTGGAAAAGCCAGAATGGTTTTGTCAAACCCGGACAAAGCGGCATTTCCATTCTGGAGCCGGGCAAGGAATATGAACGCGAGGACGGCAGCACAGCCGTGGGTTACAACGTCAAAAAGGTGTTTGATGTTTCGCAGGTGGACACCCGTAAGCTGAAATTCACGCCCACACCCAACTACACCGAGCGGCAGATTTTGGGTGCGCCCATTTCCAAATACCCGCTGAAAATCATGGGCGTGGACGAGCTGCCTGATGACCGTGGCGCAATGACCGATACGGATGGCAGTATTCTCGTCCGCAAAGGCATGGAATTTTCCGACACTTTCCGCAGCGTGGCGTATGAGATGGCTTGCTCTGAATTGGCCACCGATCCCGAATTTTCTCCGGAACAAGAATTTTGCGCCTATTCCGCAACGTATTTGCTTTGCAAGAAATATGGCGTGGAAATACGGGAGTTTAACTTTGACAGGGTAGGCAGCGTGTTTGAGAAAATGGACGTGCAGGACATTAAAGGTGAGCTTTCGCAAATCCGTGACGCAGCCGAGAGCATTTCCGGGCGCATGGCGCGGCAGCTTGAAGCGCAGGCAAAAGCGGCAAAATCGCAGGAAGCGAGGTAGGTGCTATGGCTAAAGAGGAACAAAAAATTATCGGCTTCGATCAATACGAGGAAGGAGCGGTCATCACCGCCCTCAACGATATGCGCAACAAACAGATCGAAGAGGAGAAGCCCACGGATATTGCTGACGAGCTGATCTTGAAAATCCTCCACGCCCCATATAAAAAAATGCGGGTGCGTGATGAAGCGCGGTAATCTGAAATCGGAGCTTGTTTTTTGCGTATTCGGCCTTATCCCCGTGGTATGGGCGGCGCTGCTCGTCGCCCCCGCCATTTCCGGGGGGCTTCCCGAAATCCTGCAAAACCTGACAGCGGCATTGAATAACCCACTCCAAATTGAGTGGTGTGGGGACAGCTTAAAAACTGTCCTCCTTTTCATTGCCGCTTATGGCATGGGGATCGGGATTTACCTGTCCACCAAAAGGAACTACCGCAGACGGGAGGAACACGGCTCCGCAAAATGGGGCGACGCGGCAGCCGTGAACAAAAAATACGCGGACAGGCATTTTACCGAGAACAAAATCCTGACGCAGAATGTCCGGATCGGGTTTGACGCCAAAAAACACAGGCGCAACCTCAACGTGCTTGTGTGCGGCGGCTCCGGCGCTGGCAAAACGAGGTTTTACGCGAAACCCAATGCTATGCAAGCGAATACTTCAATGGTCATTTTAGACCCGAAAGGGGAAATCACAAGGGATGTCGGGCATTTGCTCAAACAGAGCGGCATGGAGGTCAAGGTGCTTGACCTTATCAATATGTGGCGCTCCCATTGTTACAACCCCTTCGTATATCTCAAAGAGGATAATGATGTGCAGCGGCTTGTGACGAACCTGTTTAAGTCCACTACGCCAAAGGGCGCGCAAAGCCAAGACCCGTTTTGGGATACGGCAGCTTCCATGCTCCTGCTGGCACTGATGTTCTATCTTAAATATGAAGCGCCGGAGGATGAGCAGAATTTTCCGATGGTGATGGAAATGCTCCGGGCGGGCGAAGTCCGTGAGGACGATGACAGTTACCAATCGCCGCTTGACGAGCTGTTTGACCGGTTGGAGATGCGAAACCCTGACCACATCGCCGTGAAATATTACCATGATTACCGTTCAGGAAGCGCAAAGACCCTTAAAAGCATTCAAATCACCTTGGCGGCGAGATTGGAGAAATTCAACCTTGAATCGCTGGCAAGCCTAACCGTCACCGATGAATTAGATTTAGAGAGTATTGGTGAGAAAAAAACGGCGCTGTTCATCATCATTCCTGATAATGACAGCAGCTTCAATTTTCTTGTCAGCATACTCTACACCCAATTGTTTCAGCAGCTATTTTACAGCGCCGACCACAAGCATGGCGGGGCGCTACCCGTTCACGTCCATTTCCTGATGGACGAATTTGCGAACGTGTCACTCCCCGATGACTTTGACAAGATACTGTCCGTCATGCGCTCCCGTGGTGTTTCGGTCAGCATCATTTTGCAAAATATGGCGCAGTTAAAGGCCCTATTCGAGAAGCAGTGGGAAAGCATTGTCGGCAACTGCGACGAATTTCTCTATCTCGGCGGCAACGAGCAATCGACTCATAAGTATGTCAGTGAACTGCTTGGCAAGGAAACACTGGACACTAACACCTATGGCAAATCCACAGGGCGCAACGGCAATTATTCAACGAATTACCAGATTTCGGGACGTGAGCTTCTGACCCCGGACGAGGTGAGGATGTTGGATAACCGCTACGCGCTTCTTTTCATTCGCGGAGAACGTCCGGTTATGGATGAGAAATTCGACATCCTGCGCCATCCCCATGTCGCGGGATCGGCAGACGGAAAAGCCGAACGATTCCAGCATGGCGCTGTCACCGAATCGGTGGCATCCCTTGTCTTTGACGGGGATATTGACGTGGCGGATCTGCCGGAAATTGAAATCACGGACAACGACCACATGCTTCTATCCGAGGAAGATTTAGAAAACCTATTCAATCAAAAGGAGGATTCACTTATATGAAGAAAAAGAACAAACCCACCCACAAGCTGCCTATGCAGGGCGGCGTGAAAAGAGGATTTCGCGTTTATGTCGCCGTAGTGCTTACCGCCGTGCTGATGATGGGCTTCGGCATAACGGCCTTCGCTGCCGCCAACGACCCCGTGACCGTCATAAACAATTTAAGCGATTTCATTTTCGGCGTGATTCGCGCTATCGGCCTGATCTTGCTTGGCTTCGGTATCGTGCAGATCGGTCTGAGCTTGAAGTCGCATGACCCATCGCAGCGTGCGAACGGTTTCTTGACTTTGGCCGGAGGCGTGATTATAACTTTTGCTAAAGAAATTCTGACCCTGATTACGGGAGGTTGAAGAAAATGTTGAATGACAAAAAAGATTGCCACAATGACAAATAGTTTGCCAGTTAACAAAAAAGATTGACAATTACAAAAAAGTATGCCACAATAAAGCTGTTAATCAATCCGTAAGATGCAGCGGAGG
>Ga0153950_1000183_pt1 | contig 27115 bp, 24 predicted proteins | sample TSNJ034MetaG_FD_104737 | JGI IMG/M metagenome (GOLD analysis project Ga0153950, IMG submission 104737) | Attine ant fungus gardens microbial communities from New Jersey, USA - TSNJ034 MetaG | ecosystem: Host-associated > Fungi > Mycelium > Unclassified | place: USA: New Jersey, Wharton State...
GGGTATGCATCATAATAGTGTTGCCACATGGCGTACCCGTTTTCTGGATGCACTTCCACTTCTGCGTGATTTAGAGGCTATTGCCCCGGATAAACTTAATGATGAAATCAGGCGCCTTTTCTCTGATAAACACCGTAGCGGATGCCCTTCCATATTCACGCAGGAACAGATACTCAAAATTATTGATCTTGCCTGCAAATCACCTTCTGATTATGGATATGAAGTCAGTCAGTGGAGTCTGAACCTGCTTGTAACTGAAATTAAAAAACAAGGAATTGCTGAACAGATTTCTGCCAAATCTGTCAGCCGTTTTTTAAAAGGAAGCTCAGTTAAAGCCACATAAAATCCGGTATTGGTTGAATTCGCCGGAAAAACAGGAATCACTAGAAACATTTGCAGCGAAAGTAAATGAAATCTGTGACCTGTACATAAATTCTCTCAAACTACAGGAAGAAGGCACCTGTGTTGTGTCTACCGATGAAATGACAGGGATACAGGCACTGGAACATAAATATCCTGATAAACTTCCTCTGCCTGGACAGGAAGCCAAAATGGAATTCGAATATATCCGTCATGGAACCACCAGTCTGATTGGCTTTTTCCATGTAGCAGAGGGGAAAATCTTCGAACCATATTTAAATGAAACAAGAACAGAAGTTGATTTTTGCGAGGCAGTACAGCAGGTTGTTGAGACAGATCCGGGGAAAAGCTGGGTATTTGTCTGTGAGGACTGAACACGCATAAATCAGAGTCCCTTGTACAATTGGTAGCTACAGCATGTAATATAGAGGAAGACCTTGGTAAAAAAGGAAAATATGGAATCCTGAAAAATAAACAGAGCAGGGAAGAATTTCTTCATGATCCCAACCATCGGATTCGCTTTGTATACACACTCAAACACTGTTCATGGATGAACCAGATCGAAATTTGGTTTGGTATTATTAACCGCAAACTGTTAAAGAGAAAAAGCTATGTGTCTACTGAAGAACTCAGGGAAAGCATCCGCCGTTTTATTGATCAATATAACATACTTGCACACCCTTTCAAGTGGACATATACAGGCGTGCCGCTGACTGTTTAGGTAATTCATAATTATTTATGCAATGTAGTACTAGATCATTAATATTTCTGATAAAAGCTATTTCTGATAAACTACATTACAAAAAAATATTGGTTGGATGTCAAACCTCAATTTTGATATTCTGAGCATGTCACTAATTTTAAATATGATTAGAAATGCCTGTTATTAGGCTTATTCCCAGGAAATGCAGACGGATGCAATCATGCATTTCTAATACTATTATCTGCTTCAGGTTAGATTACCTCTTGTTATTTGATTATAGTTAAACAGCTTCTTAAATTGTATGCTCCTATCTTAAACAGAAAGAATTTCCAGTATCTCAAAATTCCAAATACTGGTATATCGTCTATATGATGCTTTCTGCGAAGTACGGATGGAACTCCCTCAATTGCATTTAGTTGTCTGGTATTTTGTTGATATTCTTCGGTGGAAAGTTTTTCTATATTTTGCATCTTCTGTCATTGAGGATAATTGATTCTCGTCAAAAAGGGAATTCATTGCACATTTCATCAATAATTATAATACTTTAACATAAGCAATAGCATATCTGGTATCACCAGGGCTTATATGCTCAAAACTTCACCATTACTTTACTATGTTTTTCTTTTTTACCGTGTATCATCTCAAAAGCCTTGTCAAGCTCATTAAATTCATATATATGGCTGATAAATCTATCAAGCTGTATTTTATCAGCATGTTCAAGCACTTGCTGCCACTCAGAAGGATAACTTGAATTCCAAACTCCGTTCACGGTGACTTGTTTACGAAGAATCTGCCAGTATAGTTTTTGATCGATGTTAAAATTATTGTCTGGGTTCCCAACTAATAGTATTTCACCATTTGGGCAAGTAAGCTCAACACAACGCCTGAACGATTCAGAAGTACCCGCTGCCTCAATGCAAACGTCATAGTTTGAGTAAGTGTTATTATCATTGCGCCCTAGAACATCTACGATCTGTATACCGTACTGCATTAACCATACACCGATTAGGTTTCCAATAACTCCATTACCAATTACGGCAGCATTTGTTATGCTGTGACTTTGCATCCGCTTCACAGCATGAAATGCAACTGCAGCAGGTTCGAGCAAAGCCGCCTGTTCAAAGGTTACACTTTTAGGTAAGTCAATTAAATTCCACTCCGGTACAGCGACATACTCCGCATACGCGCCATCTTGCCGTGAACCGATGTAACTGTAATCAGAGCAAGTTTCATAATGACCAGTTTGGCACGAATCGCATATATGGCACGGAATCAGCGGAAACACTCCTACACGTCGTCCACCAGATGTAATGCCGGAAAACTCATGTCCGAGGATAATTGGGTAGTGATATGCCCCCTTCTCGTAAACACGCGGTACATCAGAGGTACATATTCCCACTGCCTTAACTTGCACAAGAACCTCACCGTCTTTCAGCATTGGAATAGGTACATCATTTAATTTTATATCGTTATTTCCATGCAATATCCACGCTTTCATATTTCTTCTACCTTTTCAATTATCTCTCTGAATCGCTCTATATCCGCATTTGTAGTTATTTTAAAATTGCCTGGATTGCCTTCCGCTCGTGCTATTTTCATTCCGGCATTAACAGCTATTGTACTGCTCCCTCGAAACTCACCGAGCATTTCATAAAACTGCTCATGTGCCGCAAGATATTTTTCAAAATTATAACACTCAGGCGTTTGCCCTATAAAAATTTGGTCACGAGCAAGTGTTGATGCTATAGTCCTTCCGTTAAAACTATAATAAATTGTTTCATTGACAGGAAGTGTTGGCGTTGCACCATCGTACTCTGCTGACACCTTGATATATTCATTTATGTTTTCCACGGTTACTAATGGACGGGCGGCATCGTGAATCATCACATATCTTGGAGAATATTGTTTTAATGCCAACAGACCGTTATAAATTGAATGCTGACGCGTAATCCCCGGTTCGGCAAATAGGTAATCTCCTATCAAAGAATGCCATTTCACTTCTGAAACCACGCATATTATATCTATTTCGGAACATTTTTCAAAGGTTTTGAGGCAATAAGAAATAATTGTTTTGTCATCAACCTTGATAAATTGTTTAGGCACATCATATCCTTTAACCCGCGCACCTATACCACCTGCCAATATCAATCCAGCGTTCAATTGCAACCACCTCGCAGTTCTTCCATTATCTCTTTATATGGACGATTTTTGCAAAATAGAGCCGCTGAACCTAATACAAAACCGTCCACGCCAAGCGGTGCATACTTTTGTATATTTTCAACAGAACCGTGACCGTCCCAGAATATTTCAAGTCCATATTCTTCTTTGAGTTTAATCAGTTTACGTATTTTCTCTTCCACAAACGGTAGGAATACTTGTCCAGCGTGACCTGGGTTAACTGCCATAATCAAGACACGCTTAACTAAATTAAACAGTTCAACTATGCTCTCAACTGATGTGGTCGGATTAATCGCAATTCCCGGTGTAACACCAAGCTCAATAATCCGCTGTATCGTTTCGCCAATTTGGTATCCGCTTTCAGGATGGACATACAAAATATCCGCACCACATTTAGCGAACAGCTTAACGTACCGAGCCGGTTCCTTAATCATCAAATGGCATTCCACTGGCTTAGTAGCTGCTGATTTTATGTACCGCAAATCGTGTATGCCCATACCGAAATTGTACACAAATGTACCATCCATTATATCAACGTGGAACGCGTCCAAGCCAGCCGCTTCAAGATTGCGGATTTCCGTTTCGAGATGCCCGTAATCCGCACACATCATTGAGGCGGAGAATTTTGTATTCTTCATTTTTTACACCTACAGTCATTTTATATTTTTATTGAGAATTTTTTATTTACTATAATTTTTTATGAATCTATCAAGTACCATTTCAATAATTATAATAACTCTCTCATAATTCTCCGCGACTCCTCTATCCCACAATTAAATAGCATATCAATGCTACTCAAATATGGAATGAACTCCCCAAACTGCTGCGGATAAACAGGGTGTTTGAAATCCTGCCATATAACGTTTATTCCTGCCTCGTCAAAAAGCTGCTGATTATGAAAGTCACGCGCACCGATACCGGATAGATATTCTTTTGCATCTAATTTTTTCAGAATGTCAACATTTAGTTCGTTCTTTGAACCGACCACATCCAAATCGTGTGCATATAATATTTCAACTTGAATGCCAAACAATTCATTCAACATCATAATCGAACGCATATTAAATTCATAAAGATACTCGCACTCATAATTATATAGTTCCTGTATATTAGGGTATATCTCATTGAAATAGCGCGCTTTTAAGTAATTAGCTTTAATCAGATTTAAATTGTCATTTCTCCAATCAGTAGAGTTGAGACGTATCTGATTTATTGGAGTGCCACGTGGATATTTTACTGTACCGACAGTTAACCATTTCTCGCCATTTCGAGTTTTTATCTTGTCACGATTTGTCCAGTTTCTACTTCTGTCACTTATTTTAACGATATCTAAAACTACATAAGCATCAGCAAGCATAAGACGGTGAAAAAAACCTAAATACGGCAAGAAATCGGGCTGGTGCATAACGAATAGCCATTCTTTCATTATAATTCTCCTTATATTAGCCATTTCACAAGCTGAAACACCTCGGCACGCTTCGCTCCGATAGCATCGCCATTAACAAGTGCTAAACGATCAAAATATTCAATCCATTTTCCATTAGTGCGATCACCTTCCGTTTTATGAGCGAGTATTGCTGCCCTTTTTATTTCCCAAGTATCAGTAATATCAATATAAAAGTTACCTGCAAAGACAAGCGAGCCTTGATACCAATTGCTCTTATACATTAGAATTCGAGGCACATGTCTTCCCGCATGTATGCTCGCTTGAGCTAATGCAATATGATCGTGATGAACATCGCCTATAAAGTGTGTATATATTATATCAATTTTCAGTTCATCAATAATTTTCACAAGCCTTGCGTTAATTGCGTCATTAAACTCAAGCGACAGAGTTTCAAACTTATCAGCAATAAGATTTGCACCGATGATTCTCGCGGCATCTAATCCTTCTTGATGTGCGATAGCATCGCTTCTAATATTTACTCCATCAGGGTCTTTGTAGCCTGACTTTGTTGCTATATAGATGTTCACTTTGTCACCATTGCTGACGTGTTTTGCCAAACTGCCACCGCAACCCAATTCCACGTCATCGAAATGCGCTCCTATCGCTAATATGTTCACCTTATTCTCTCCATAATCATACTTGTAATATTGTCAATACCGCTTGTTTTGATATGCTTCAATCCACAATCACTCATTTTTTTAATTTCAGACGAAGTCATTTCAAAAGCGTACCTTATAACATCAGTATCAATATTATCACGAAATCCAGCATAAAGTGCAGAACCAAGATCATGTAAGTATTCCCCGATCTCCACCTCATGAAATTCGCTTGCAACTATCACTGCTGGCAGTCCTAATGCGGCTGCCTCAAATGCCGTTACTCCGCCACCGGTAATAGCTAAGTCATGTTTTGTAAATTCTTCAATTAGTGACGGGACATCGTTTATAACATTAAAATCACCTTTACAAATCTGATATAACTCCTCTGTCTGTTCAAAGCACTTTCCGCATATAACTGTAGCTGTTTTACCAAGAGTTTTTAAAATCTTTATGACTTCTAGCGTGACTCCATAAGTATCCGACCCACCCAACGAAATGATAATTTTATCTACCTTGTGGCGCAAACCTTTATACTTGTCAATTTCCTTGTTGAGTATTAAATAGTCAATATCTTGAAAAACGTTAGCACTTTCAAGCGATTTCATCACCATCGGAGCAAAGTTAACATCTGAAAGATTTGCACCTGTCCCGCAGTCATCAAAAGTAAACACAAGAATTTCATTCAACCTGACATTTTCAACATGACGGGAATCAGTATTCATACGATCGTTTATCCAGGCAACAGCATTATACTTTTTGACGAGAGCGGTTTCCCAGTTCGTATCATAGTCCCATAAATCAACAATTTCATATTGGATACCTTTTGTTTTCAAAAGCTCGACTGTCTTGGCATCGTTATTAACAAGGATAACACATTTCAATCCTTTTTCAGTCAATGCATTAAATAAATTCAGTTGACGATAAAAATGTCCCATGCCTCGTTTATGAGAACACTCAATGCAAATCAATACACACATGCTTTTCATACTCCTTAGCTAAGTAAACAGCGTTTTGCGTCGTCACATTTCTTTCGATAGAATATTCTGCTATATAACAAGCAAGTTTATAGTCTTCAGATGTATCTATCGTTAAACGAACATCCGGGAAACATTTATTAGCTTTGGCGGTTAATGTGCTTGTCTTGAAATCCTGCCTGTTTTCCAATAAATACTCGTCAACATGCTCAAAATGGTGTGGCTGCGATGATTTTTCAAAAACAGTCTTTAATGCTTTATAAGAGAACACTTCTGCACCTACTCCAATCGGCAATACAGAGTAAGAATCTGTGTAATCGTTATTTAGCTGAATATGTTCATCAATCAAAGAATCCAGTTCTTCAGTATCATAGAATGGGTTGTCGGCAGTAAGACGAACAATATTCCCCATATTATAATCATTAGCTACTCTATAATACCTATCAAGCACATTGGTTTCACTCCCACGAAAGAACTCAACGCCAATTTTAGCACAAAACTCGGCGATAGCATCGCTATTCTTCTCTTCGCTAGTCGCAACTACTACAAGCACATCATTTTTCAATAAAGATATCCGTTCGATAATATGTTCCAGAATATTACGCCCACCAACAGGCATAAGGACTTTTCCCGGCAATCGAGTGGAATCCATTCGTGCCTGTATAATTATTCCTGTCATGATAAATCCTCCCATTGAAGTATATCATCATGTGCTAAGTCTTTGGAAACAGTTCGGCCAATAACCTGTTCGAAATATTTCGGTTGTATCCCAAAGCCGGGACGTTTAATGTCAATATTATCCTTTGTAAGGCATTCGCCTTTTTTAACATTTCTCGTTATAACAATGCTTTTCCTATTGTTAATTCGGTTGGTCTTTTCGGCAATAGACGGCATCTTAATACCGCTGCCTTTTATAATTTCAAACTCTCGAATTGTTTTTACAATGTATGACATCTCTTCCGGACTTGCCGAGAGCATGTGGTCGGGTCCGTTAGCATTTTTATCATATGTGAAGTGCTTTTCTATAATTTTAGCACCCATAGCCGCTGCACATATAGCGGCTGCAGTTCCGGATGTGTGGTCAGAATAACCTATCTTTATATTTGGAAAAACATTAATCATGGTAACCATCGCGTCAAGATTCACGTCTTCAGCATGAGTGGGATATGCTGTTATCGCATGCAGCAAATATAATTGCGAGTTGCTTTCACCTAAGATCGCCGAAACGCTTTCTTTGACTTCTTCAAGCGTACACATTCCCGTTGCCAGAATAATAGGCTTTCCTGTTCCAGCAAGATAGCGTAAAAACGGAATATTTACAGCATCATCCGACCCAACCTTATATATATCACAACCGATTTCATCAAGCAACTCCACATCCGTAATATGTGCAGGTGTTGAAAACACATCCAAATCTTTACTTTTCGCATAATCAAAAACTTGTCTGTGAAGCTCTTTACCGATTTCAAATCTTTTAAATAGCTCGTATTGGGATGTAATGCCTACATTTTCCATATTAAACATCGCTTTTGTGCTTGAGACGGTATCAGCCCGATAAGTTTGCAATTTAACTGCGTCTACACCGCAATCATTAGCACAGTCAATAAGCTTCATTGCCTGCTCATAAGTTGTAAAATTACCACCTATCTCGGCAATGATATAAACCTTATCATCATTCAGTTTCATAATGCCTCACTTCCCGACAGTTTGACTTCTGCCTACATAGTTTTCCACAATTACTTCTCGGCCGTTTACGGTGAAGCTTTCACTGTCTTCGGTCTTCCTGGGCAGATAACACAGCTTACACGTATGTAACTGATGGAAACCAAAAGACGAGCTATGAATATCTCTAATTTGTCTTTCTTTCTCATCATGCCACAATTCGTAAATACTGCTCTCATTGGCATTGCCGATGCCAATATCTGCAGACTCATCATTAGAACACGTTGTAGCCGTACCGTCCGAGAAAATCACCAAACGCTGATATGGCTGTGGACAGCAAAAACCGCTTTCATTATACACTATATCCTCAATCTTATCATTCTGAAGATAATCTATCAAAGGATTAAAAGCTACCAAATCTACAAAAGGTGCAAATGTATTATAATACTCTTCCTGAACACCTTTTATCGCCGGATAAATTGTCTGTATTTTTATAACCGGTCTATGCCAATTTCGTTTATCTTTAATTTGCTTGATAATTTTGATTTTTTCAAGTATGTCTTGAAACTTTAAAGGATAGCGTATTTTTTCATAAATCTCATGAAGTCCGTCAAGCGAAATTGTAATCCAGTTAACTCCGGCTTCAGCCAATTCGACAAAGAAATCAACCGTTAGGTTGCTTCCATTTGTAAGAAACGAAATGTCATTGATACCATAGCATTTTGCGTATTTTACAAATTCCACGAGACGCGGATGCAATGTACATTCACCACGTAAACTCAATCGTAAAGCAGGAACTTTATAAGCTATTTCATCAATGATTTTATAGTATAACTTATCATCCATCAGCTTTGCATTGTTTTTCTTCTTGAATTCATCCGTAATAGTGTAGCACATTGGACATTTCAAATTGCAAAGTGACGACAATTCGCAATCCACGAGTAGCGGGTAATCAGAAACAATACGTTTCTTAGCGTTTTCAACCCAATCACGACGATACTTCTTATATTCTGCTTCCCAACCTTCACCTCGATATTTCTCAAAAAGAGCGTTCCTCTCTTCCGTTTCCATCGAATAGTTACCCTTGTTGATCGGCGTAATTTCAGCGGTAGTCGCTTTTTCAATACTTTTATTTGCCATAGCTTCGCTCCTTGTTTATTATCATTTCTATTGCTTCATGTAAAGAGTATCGTGGATTCCAATTCAATCTATCTTTGATTTTTGATATATCAGCGAATACATTATCTATCTCGTTATTGCGCTTGTTGTTGGAACAAGTCACTTCTTTATTTGTCCCTGCGACCATCTGAACTATTTCAATAACTTCTTTTACCGAGTATGATATTCCGGACCCCACATTAAAGATTTCAAATTGTGCGTCATGACATATCGCTTTTCTTACGGCGGAAACGACATCTTGGATATATATATAATCACGTTTCGGTGATAAATCCATGACCTCAATATGGTCATTGTATAGAGTCTGTGTAATAATTTTAGAAACTAAAAAGTCAGGATTCTGCCCTTCGCCAATAATATTAAATGGTCTTAGCACCGTTACCTTAGCATTGAAGTTCTCGGAATAAAATCTGCACAACTCCTCTCCAAGATATTTTGAGTGCGCATAAGGATTATTCGGCTTTGGCATCACGGCTTCGTTAATCGGGTTTGCCACATTAGAACCATAAACATAGCCACTAATATATACAAGCGGAATGTTATATTCACGGCAAACATCCAAAATATGCTGTGTTCCAATAACATTGACCTGATAAAATGATTCCGGGTCTTTCCAGCTATTCGGAACAAATACTTTTCCCGCTGCATGTACTATTGTTTCAATTTTTGAAAAATCAAAAGCTAGAAAGCCGTCTTTTTTTGTAATATCTAATTGATTTGAACTCGGAGCGATGACCAATGAATTGTCCTTTATTAATTCGCAGTATAAATACTGTCCCAAAAAACCACTTGCTCCGGTAAGAAAAATCTTTTTATTTACCATATTTTACACCAATTGTAATTTAGATTGCATCTTCTTGAATTCATCTATTGACCCCAAATCAATCCATTTATTCTCATCAACTGTGTAGACGCCAACTTTTTCGCCACAGGCAATTAGCTTTTGTATCACATCTGTTATATGAATAAAGGAATTGTCAGAAATCTCATTTAATATTTCACTTTCACAGACATACATCCCTGTATTGATTATAAAATCATACTTCGGCTTCTCTTTTAAATTTTCAACATGACCGCTTTCATTGAATTCAAAAATACCATACGGAATAGTAATTTCCTTATTTGCACACACAATGGTAATAATATTTCCCTGTTCTTCATGCGTTTTTAATATATTGGTATAATCGCATTCAATCAATATATCGCAGTTACTCACGAAAAACGTGTTGCAAATTTTACCTTTCAGTAATGACAGACCGCCTGCTGTGCCAAGATAATCATCTTCTTCGTGAAATGCTATATTGTATTTGCTATCAACAAAATAAGCCTTCATAAATTCTTTTTTGTAATTAATTATAAAATGAAAATCTTTTCCGCCAAAATACTCAAAATGTTCCATAATGTGTTCGACTATCGGTTTGCCGTTTACAGAGACTAAGGGTTTTGGAAGAAAATCTGTATATGGTGCAAGTCTTGTGCCTTTACCACCTGCCATTATAACAATAGGAATGTTTTCCTCAAACTTTCTGCCTGAGTTTTCAATCTTGTTATTAACAAACAGTACATTAATCAATTCCTTTCTATTGTTGACGACCGGAATTGCGCTTATATGCTTTCTTCTAAAAATCATTTCTGCATCAGCAATATCTTTTTCATAAATGAATATTGGATTCCTATTAGCGATAGTCATAACATTTTCATTCAAATCTTGTTTATTTAATATAAATCGCCTTACATCACCATCAGTTACAGTAGCTAAAAGTACACAGTCTCTGCACACGAAAACAATCTGCTTCCCGTTGTCATTAATCTTGCGCAAAGCGTCTATTACAGATATATTATCGCTTATTATTAATTCGTTTAAGTTTAGATTAAACATTATACAACTCCGCCTTATATCGGCCAAGGTTTTCTGTTAAAAATTCGATTGTTAAATCAATACCTTGTTCGAGAGAATAATATGATTTCCAGTTTGTAAGCTTTGTAATTTTTGCGTTACTTCCAAGTAGCCGATTAACTTCGCTATTTTCGGGTCTAAGCCTATCTTCATCGCAAAACACAGTCGCTTTATTATTTAGCTTTCCAATCAGGATTTTCGCTAGCTCTCCGATTGAAATCTCATTCTGCGAAGCAATATTAATTTCTTCTCCAATTGTCCGCTGTGATTTGAAAATCTCAAGAAACCCATTCACCGTATCTTTAATAAAGTTAAAATCTCTTGTCGGTGTGAGTGCACCAAGCTTTATTTCTGTTTTGCCTGATAGCAATTGCGTAATAATCGTCGGGATTACAGCTCTCGCCGACTGGCGGGGACCGTATGTATTGAACGGTCTAACAATTGTAACTGGCAATCCAAATGAACGATAAAAGCTCTCAGCCAATCTGTCAGCGCCTATTTTTGTCGCCGAGTACGGTGACTGACCTTGCATCGGATGGGTTTCATCAATTGGAACATATTTTGCCGTACCATATACTTCACTTGTGGAAGTTACAAGCACTCTTTCTAAATCATTATCTCTCGCAGCTTGCAGTATATTTAACGTCCCCTTAATATTTGTATCAACATATGAATCCGGCGAATGATAGCTGAACGGTATGCCGATTAAAGCCGCCAAATGAAAAACCGCATCAGTACCTTTAACCGCTTGCCTTACACCATTAGGATCACGTATATCGCCTGCAAGTATTTCAATCTCCGCGAGAACATCCTTTGGCAATGTGTCAAGCCAGCCCCAACTATTGAAAGAATTATAGTACACAAACGCTTTAACTTTATATCCGGCATTTATCAATTCTTCGGTTAAATGACTACCTATGAAGCCATCCGCTCCCGTTACTAATATGTTATCCATCAGAAAACTCCCTTGCCATTATTTATGCTTATTACATCCATTCAGTCATATCTCCCTCATTGTAAAAATCAAAAAATATATCTGGATTATTTATTAACTCGAAATTTTTGCGTATTTTGGCATTGCTCCAATCCCACCATTTAACACGGCGGCACATCATGATTGATAACAGAATTCGCTCCAATAATCGCCCCATCTCCTATCTTATTGCACTTACCAAGTGTGGTATTTATGAACACATTTGCACCTATCCATACATCGTTCCCTATTTCGACATTACTTTCAGCATCTTTAGATAGTGGATAAGGTAATTCCTCACCGGTTATTGACATTAATCTAAATCCAAATTTGTCTTTTGGGTCAACATTTAAGTAATACATTAGACTTGTAGTTATTTTATCCATGCTGTGATCAATATTGAAGTATACTGTTGGGTTAATCAAGCAAAACCTACCTACCGATCTAATACGTAAAGCTGTTTGCTGAGCATTAATCGCATGATATGCTAAATCTATCATTGAGAATTTCCCGATTCTCACACCATACATAATAACATCGAACGGCAACGGACTAGATACTTCTTGCCAAACATCCAAATAATCCTCCCACAATACAAATCCAACAGCATCCAAATATTCTCGTATTTCAGAATATCTACTATCCGCGGTAACAATTACAAAGTGTTTTTGAGGCGTAAGTTTTACCCCACCTCCAGAATTTTCCAGATCGAGAACCTTTGCTCTATCACTATCTATGCAGTAATGTTTAAGACCGAGAAAACCATCTATTTTATCGTTGTTTGAAACAAAAAATGAAATGTTGCAATTTTTAGTCAGTAACCCGATAAAATTGTATGCATTTTCGCCTGTTCCATAGCATACTATTTCTCTCCCATTTGACATAAGTTCAATAGCTGAAAAATATCGTGTATCTATCATTAAAATCACCCTATATGTTAAAATTTCTATTGGCAAATTCATCAACCAACATCTCACTCTCAAATAACTGAGTGTTAATCAAACTATTTTCTTTATTGACAAAGCCAAGAATATAGTCAAAAATCGCAATATCTGATTTTCCTATTATATTTACATGGTGAGCGACATCGGTAGTGTAATCTAAAATCGCCCGATGTATTGTTTTAAGATGCTCAAATTGAACTTCTGTTCTGTGTTCAGGCATAAACATCATTTTTCCATCATCATCTACTCCGGCGAATGTAGGTTCAAATGAAGTTAAGATATTCTCAAGCATTACATACTCTTTTGCGGTATAGAAATTTTTTTCAAAACCGTTTAATGCACCAAACATAGCAAATATTTCCGTATTTGGCATATAATCTTTTTCGCGCAAAGCTCTTATAAAATATAGTCCATACAATTCAAAAGGCACAACATTCGCTAACCCTTTTTGACATGTCCCTGACGAAAAGAAGTCAAAAAAGCCTACTTTTGCACTCTTATCTATTTCTAAACTATCTATATATTTCAGATATTTTTTTCTCACCTCTGATGCAACTCTTAAAATTTCATTCGTATGCCGTAAGATATATTCCTCATCACCTTCACAATCTTTCTTTTCTTTTATCTCATCATCACTAAGATGAAATCTAAATGACAACATAGATTTCGGTGTATTGGAATAATTAAGTCTTGCAACATGAATAATGTCTTCAACCGACCTTATTCCGGCGATAGTCGCTACAGCCCTTGAAACATATAAATATTTCATCTGTGGTGAATTTACTTTATTTTTTAAGACTTCATGCATTTTTGAAATAATGTACCCATCGCGTGAACCGAGAAGTATTTCATCCAGTTCAAGTTCACACGCTTTCTCAGACATCCATATATAGAATCTAACTAATAGTGGAGCAACGTATGAATAGGCAAAATCATAATTACTTGAAATTCTAAACTTACCATTTGTTTCACTAAATAAGAAAGGGTCATTTAGCTCTTTGGCTATAAAACCTCCTATCGCCAATCTGTTTGAAAGAGAATTATCATAATTAAGCAGTTCGCTTGCATGGCTGTCTGATAACATACTTACCGCCGACTCAATCTGAAAAACATCATCAATCCCATATCTTTTTGCAGACATAACATCTGATTCATAGTTATCTCCAATATGAAGTATTCTGCCTTCTCCGGCAAGCTCACGCAGTTTATTAAAAAGTCCATTTTTTTTAGAAACTCCCCATTCGCAGGAAACTATTATGTGTGCTGACTCAATTTTTATATTCCACTTTGATAAAATTGACAAGATCATCTCTTTTGTAAGATACATGTCTGACGTAAGCCAAACACTCTTATCTAGCTGAATAGCATAGGTAACCATCTCTGCAATTTTATATCGCGGAATCAGCAGTTCATGTTCGATTAACAGTTCGTATTCCGGTTTATCTTCTAATTTCAACTGATCATATATGTCATATATATTCGGTTGCTTTTCTGCTGACAACTCAACTTCAGCGTCTACTCTGCGTTTGAGAAAATCATCACCTATCAGTTCAAAAACATCCTTAGGATACAAACAGCGACGCATAAGTAAAGTATCAAAAATATCAAAGCTAACGATATCGGCGTTGTAAATTTTAGCTTTTAAATTGCTTTCACTGATACTTTTATATTTTGAAAAATCTTTTTTAATAACATTTGATGCTTCAAGTGGTGAGCCGTTAAGATCATAAACATCAATTGACATCTCTTGACAAAATTTTTCTATTCTTCTATATATTAATGGCACATTGCTTATTCGAGCGATAATTATAACTGCTTTTATTCCAATATTAAAAGCTTCCTCAATTGTCAATATTGTTTTTCCAAAAAGAGTATCGCCTTCTCTGGATGCATCAAGTAGTCCAATAATATTAAAATCTGAACACTGCTCAATTATCGCTTTAGAATTAGGCCCAATGCCGTATAATGCAATAGGAGAATTTTTAAGATGGGAAAAATTCTTAATAAACTCTTTCACCGCATAATATTGTTCATCTTCCATAAATTGTCACCCTGTACCCGCTTATTTCGATACATCACATCGATTATATTTCTAAAGCCGTGATTTTTTGCATTTTCATATAGTAAATCATAAAGCTTATAATCGACACATATGAATATATAGCTGCTATCTATATTACTAGTTGCATCTGAAATATGCATCACCGATATATTAAATAATTCTGAAATATCTACTAACGATATATCTATTTCATCTGAAACAACGAAAGAAGTTATTGGAATGCCCAAGCCCATTAGAACTGTCGCCGCAAATTTTCCGAAAACCCCGCATCCATAGAGATAAACATTTTTAATTTTCATATTCTCATACAACGGATCAATTGATGAAACAAGACTATAATAATATTGCATCTGGGAATAACTCATATAGTTATGATCTCGAAACATTCCCAGTTGTTGTGCTAGTATTAATTCCAAATCAACCATTCTAGTAGACACGCAAGCCTCGTTAATTATTTCTCCAATTAAATATCCTTTGTACCGGGCAGATTTTATGACGCTTTCGTATTTATTTATATTGCACTGCTCATCGATAATCGAGGAACGTATCCAGTAAGCACTATATACATATTTCACTCCATATTTGTACTCAAAGCCCAGCGATTGAAAATAATTCGAATTATACGGTTGTTTAACTGATAAAATTCCAATTCTCGGATTTGTGTCAAATAGTGATAACGTATTTACAATATAATCATCGCTGTTGATAGAATTTTTGAGAACATACTCAAACGCATTTTTTTGCGAAAATACCCTGTTGTCAATATCAAGTATATTATTATCTGTAATATAGCAAACGAAGTCGACGGCATTACAATTACTAACGCTGATTACATTTTCCTCACAAATATAATGCATAACCAAATCCTTATATTTGCTGCACTCTATAACAATACCGAATTTTATATTGTCTGCAATATTTCCAGCATATTTATTACGGACTATATAATTCAAATACATAGTTTGCGTTAGAAAAGTAGGTGGTGTAACTCTAATCAAATTATCATAAATCATATTGACATCATAATTAAAATGTTCAGATATATAATCTATCGCATCATTCGGGGAAAATGATTGCATTATGTCAAGAGAGAAATCCGGCATTGAAAAATGTTTTCGCTTCAAAAATGGGAATCCACTTATCAAAACATCCTTAATTGCAGTGAAGCTAATATTGAAATTCAACTCATATCTATCCGATGTAAATTCAGAAAAATCGCAAATGGATTTTACTGTATAACTTTTTTCTTTACAATACTGAGTAAAACTCAGTTCATATTCCCAGATCGACATGTCAAAAATGTTGAATACTTTTATTTCATCCCAAAACTGATAAAAATCATTCGAATGTAATAGTTTTTTTCCAATATTCATAAAATATGTTTGAATATGTTCTTCCTCAGTATATACTGAAAAATCAGTCAAGTCTTTGCGATATGTTCTAAACTCTCTTGTAGGTTGAACAACTCCAAAAATATCATAATACTGCTCAGCCATTCTTTCAAACAACTCCACAAACGGAACAAAAGGCCCATAACACGTATCATTTGCAATCATCAATTCATCGAACTCAAGCACCTTTTCCCATCCATACAAATTAAACAAGACATCTTTAATCGCGCCACAGTCGAATCCAAAATTATCACGTACAAAAACATCATCACTATACTTTAAAAGGCTACATTTCCCTACTTCACTCAAAAATCCGTTACATATAACGATAGTATGTGAACATACCGTTCTCACTTCTCTAAGATAGTATAAAACATAGTCATCAACCACGCCCTCTTTGTCATAAAAAACAAATATACAAAGCCTTTTCATATTCACTCCATCCAAATTTTTCCTGTCATAACTATTTTAGCTTGCATAAATTATTAAGAAAGTAAAATCTATTCGGTTTAATTTCCATCCATGACGATTCGCTTTGATGGATTGCATATGCCTTTTCGGTAATCTTTCCATACGAATACAAATCTTTTGGATGAAAATACTCATAAGGAAACACAACCGTATTGTCATCAATAACATCAAAATCATTTGTATACATACTGTTCTTATTGTAGTTTTTTACAATTTGATACTGAAAGTATGCGCACCCGTTATTGTATTCACTAAGGTCAGCCGTGTGGTAGTAATCACGCATCTCCTTGACGATTTTATTACCTTTTGCAGCTCCAAAACCAGATCCGGTATTGAGCGGAAAACGCATATCACCGTTATAATTTTTTCCAAAAAATGCTTGAAAATGCAGCAATTCATCTACATTTCTCAGCAATTCCACATCACAGTCTAAATACAGTCCACCTTCATTGTACACTATATCGAGTCTTGCATAATCCGAGCAATAAGCGTAATTCTTTTTTTGGAGTGCATATTGCAAAAATTCATTCTTTAATAAATCATAGTTGTTTTCGTCCCACTTTACAATTTCATAGCTCGGACAAAATTTCTTCCAACTATCCATAAACTTCTGTAAATGACCCGGGATTTCTTTGCTGCCAAACCAGCAGTAGTGGATCTTTCTAGGGATTTGCTCTTCTTCTGTTTTGCAATTCAACACAATTTCAGGTAGTGTGTTATTGGTAACACTATTCCTCACGAGTACTCCGAGGACATATATTTCTTCTATACAGCTAAGCGAAGATTTGCTGATTTCTTCAATAATTTCATCAGCCAAATTAAATCCAACCGTCAACAACAATACAGTATTGTTATCACAGCTTGCCTCTTCTAATGACCTAATCGGGAAAATCCGACCGTTATAATGGAACTGGATTATCTCATATTCAACTCCATTATCTACAAAATAATCAATGTTTTGAAACCATTTTTCGTTTTTGTATGTCTCAAAAAAGGTTTTACCAGTTGCTCCGCAGCCATAACATATTATTTTTTTGCTAGCTACGCGCTCACTGAATTCATCAAATGAACACTCTATCAGCTTGGGCATAATTCTCCTCCTACATCATACGGTAAGCCACATATGGCTCGTGATAATGTGTTTATTATTGCATAACCATATTTTTTATCAGGCTCAATATACGAGCCTTCGCACCACTCATTCCAAGAAAAGACAAACATAAATTCTTTATTGTCAGTCACGGATTCATTAACAATTGCCTCTACCATTTCATAAAATTTTCGAAGCGAAAAATTTATATTACAGGTAAAGAATCCAGCGCTTTGCCGAGTATATCGCGGCGTATTATCCCAACATGCAAAACACGCCCTATAAAACGGTGAATACTCTGAATCATATCTTAAGAAATACTTATACGCATCAACATATGAAGCATAGTCTTGAACTCTGCCGTATTCCGTCTCACCATTCTGACTTTTTACTATTGAACAAATCGAATCCAGTAATGGAATGTGCCACGAAAACGCCGCTGCACCATCAATAACATTCTTAGCATTTAACTTAGCAGGCGTGTACTCACGGCAATTAATGAGTATATGCAAATCACCAATCCCAACATCAATAGAGTGTTTTCGCCATCGTCTTACAACACTTAAAAAGTCAGGAATGTTTTGCGGTTGATAAATAATTATTAGCGGTTTATGATTAATTCGGATATATCTTGGGTCATCAAAATATTTCTTCAGATCATCAATAAACTTTTCAGGATCATCCTGTAAATACTTCTGTTCAGCAATTACTTCTTTATCGTTTCCAACCCATTGCTTTGTCCATGACTCGTTTGCCCATTCAAAACAGAAGTTAATGTCTATGTCCTTGTTTTCTAATAATATGTCAATAGGTTTTTCAAGAAGTCTTTTTCCTGAAAACCAATAATAGTAAATGCACCAACCGTAAATTCCATGCCTTTTCGCAATCGTCGCCTGCTTGCGTATTGTTTCAACGTCAGTAAGGTCATAATAGCCTAAATCATCATGCGGCTCTCGTGGCTGATAATGACCTTTGAAATACGGTTCAGCTTTTCGGGTGTTTGTCCACTCCGTATATCCTTTTCCCCACCATTTGTCGTTTTCTGGAATATCGTGAAATTGGGGCAGGTAATATGCGAGTGCTTTTACTTTAGGCTTGAACCGTGAGAAATCAATATCATTTTGATAATTACACTCATACATAATGCCTGAATTTACAATTTTCTCGAAATCCTTAAGAAATAACGTTTTTTGCTGGCTGTCGAATGAGTATTCACCTAATACAATGAAATTATTAAATCCACGAGAAAGGAACTCACCTCTAATCTCTTCTAACAAGTTTTCATTAGCTTGAGGCATTAGAGCTATAAGAATGGGGACATCCTTATTAGAAACACTATCGAAATCAGGCTTGCAGACACTATATCCACATATAGTTCCAATTTTATCGTAGTTTATATCCCAAACTTTAAGTTTGCTCTTCGGAAACATGCTACGTTCGAAAAAACCAAGATATGTTTTCCCTGCTACACCAGCTCCGTATACGATAATCTCATCGAATTCATTCAGTTCGTAAATATAATATTTTTTTGCATCCATGTTATAGATAAGCCTCCTGTCACTTATTGTGACATCTGTTCCGTACATTGAGGTGTAAAGGTATGCCAATGGTTGTCTATTGACAATATAGTTTTTGACCGCCCACATAATCTCAGTACTATCACAATTAACCTTCAATTTTTCCAGCAATAATTCTACCATTCTCATTCGTAGTAGTTTCATTATATATCCCGCTATAGCAAACGGGGTTTACCATAATGATCTCTGTATTAGGATAGCTGTGTTCTGCAAATTCCTTTATAGAAATATGGTGATCACGCATAATGGAATTTATGTCTTCTCTCATAGTATCAGAAATTGATTCACGAAACAATCTGTCGTATTCCTTATGGAAATACATACGCTTTCCATTTGTGTAACCATCGCACCCAACTAAATATATTTTTTCAGGATTAGTAAACAACGCAAACTGCAAAGCAGAAAGAACGATATTTCCACCTCGAATCAGTCCATAGCGTATATCGACACAATAATCATTGTCCAAATAATCCGCCAAATAATATGTCTTGAAATTACCGTCTGAAAACTCACCGAATGGAGGTGATGTGTAGGAATAGCTGCCTAATAATTGCCCGATAAATTTTACGCATTTAGTATTCTTCAACGCATAGAAATACTGTTCTCTTATCCTTTTATCAAACACCTTATTACTTGCCTCACTATCTTTCTCTGATGGGAAGTGCTGTAAAAAGGCATAATCAAGTTTGATACGTTCCTGTAGTAATGTGGAATTAACACCAATATGTACAAATTCAGGATCATACTCATATTTATTCAAACTTTCACCAGGTGCACATATTATTATTGTTTTACCTTTGTTGATCCCTTTGTAAGGGCCAAAATTAGCCTTATGTGTTTCGGTTACCGCATTTATATTTTTCACAAGATAAGTTAAATCGTGATATAATCTCTTGTCAATATAATCTTGTACATTTTGCAATTGTTGTGCAAGACGATATACATCTTTCCTTAAGCCAATCAGTGAGCTTCTAATGTCAGCAGAAAAATCCGCAATCAATTCATTTATTGCGGAATACTCCTCTCTCGAAAGCAAATATAAATTATTAAATCCATCTGCCATTAACGATTCCCTAATTTCAGAACGCACTTTCTCGTTTAGAACAGCCACAACTATTAGAGCGTTTTTTTTGCCACTAAAATCGCAATATTCAATCACAGGAACTCCGAGAATATTATCTACGTCAAAGATTTCTCTCTGTGATATAACACAACAATCCATTTTTTCTCTTAAATTCTTACTTATACAATATTGTACAGCAAGAGCAGCAAACTCTCCAGCACAGTAAATCGAAAATTTATCTGCTTGGCTTATTTTTTGATAAAATGTGCTTAGTGTCTCTTCAAACATTTCTTAACCCTCCGAAATAATATTTTTGACATAGTTAAAAATATTTAGACCGCAAGCTGCTCCTGACTCCGAGTTATTCATGGATATACTTAAATCTCCAATTTTATCTATCAAATCCTCAAGCTTAAACCATGACTCATCAAATATCATACTTTCAGAGTTGTCTTTGTTAAGTTGAATATGATTGCACACATTAAGCCAGTACTTTAATTCCTCATCAACATTCAACTCAATTGTTCTAAAGGTATGGTAATTATCATTAAATACAATCATCTTCTTGCTTCTATTTCCAATAAAAAACAAATCAGTATTATTAGACTTAATTGCACCAGAATAAATTACTCCATAACCTTGCACATTACACTCACCTGCCAGTTCATCTAATACATTAACAGCAAAGTTTACTGTGTCAATTCTTATCGCTATGTTAGTGAAAGCGGGAATCAAATATATAAACCCATTGTGTAAAACAAAACTTGAAAATGAACAATTCAATCCACACGAAACGAAGTGTTCTAATTTATCTGATAATACAATATCATCGGTTTCATCTGTTTTGTAATTCCACCTCACTACGGTATCGTCAACAATGCTGTAAAGCCATATATAATTCCCATCATATTCTATTTGATTATACGAATGTTTGTCGTCACCTACATAATATTCTGTAAAATTGCCGATTTGCAAATTATAAATCACAACTATATTACTGATGCAATGTAATGGGAATGCAATTTCCGTATCAGAAATACGTACCGCGGACCAACATAAACAAAATCCGGCAATCGATTCAATCGCTTGATTGCTCCGTTTTTTAAAGAAATGGTCGTAAAATATGTTTTCCTTTGATAGAATGCGATTTTTCACATCATATATCAGTAACTCACCACGACTACACGGAATATAAAAAATTTTTTCGTCAAAAACGAAACATTTGATATATTTCCTGACATTGACTGGATTTGATAAGTTATTATCAGATTTGGTCATCCCAAAATTTAATTTTTCAAACTTAGCATTTATTATATCATAAACGCCTATCTCAAATGCCGAACATGGTGTAAAAAATAGCTTGCCGTTACATTCGACGACAGATGTATATAATCTATTCCCATATATGTCCTCATCAGGAAAACTACCAATATGCTCCAAATCTTTAGACCCCTTTTTCATTTTAAATAATGCGTTGAATGAAGCAGATGCAAACCAATAACAATCGCCATCATCATACATATCAAAAACAGAAAATGCATTATTTGGGTTGATGGATTCTTTTTTGTGCTCTTCTATACATTGAATCATAATCGGTTTTCCGGTTTTCTGATACAACGTAACTAAACTACTCCAGTCACCAAAATAAGCGTCACTCATTGCTATGCTTCTATGTAAATCCGCAGAATTGTCCAGTATGCCTACTGGGTTTCCCTTACTTCCACTCTTATATTCCGTCACGATAGATCTATACTCATCAAGCAATTGCGGACGCATTGAAGTTAAAGTCTCCTCAATCAGCGGATGCGGACGCCACCAGACCACAATGTCATCACGTTCACGAAACACGTCCAGAACGTGACGAAGTTTATTCAGATACTGCTCGTTCTCTTGTAAAATCGCACCAACCGATGTGTTGTATAGTACAACCTTTTTATTATCTATTAACCTTAACCACTCATCAGGCAGTTTGTAATACTCACGTTTTGCATTGATAATAGCATCAAATTTTGGTGACCCCAGAGTAATAAATTTATCCTCCGATATGCCGAATTTGCTGCCGAACGTTTCCTTAAACACGCGAATATACTTCTCGCGTATCTTTTCTGATTGAACAATCACCTTATGTGCATACATACACCCTGCAATGGTGCAAAAATGTTCTTCCACATCATCAGAAACTATAAAATAAGGTACATAAACCAGTAAGTCCGTCAGCTCACGCAGTCTCTCGCAATAGAAGTCAGGGTGAACACTGGTAACATAATTCCCTGCGTCATAGGGCGCAAAGGTAAAAATCACATCAGGATGCCGAGCTTCGATATCAAATTCTAACCAATCCGTACACTCAATATCCCCACCATAACAGTCTGAACCCTCGTAGTGCATCGCTCCAAGCGAGCCATCGGGTTTTCTTTCAAAAAACGGAATCGGTATCCAATAAGCATCACAGTTCGGATCAGCTTTCGCAGCAACATAAATACTCTCAATTGAGTCTGACATACTAGCGTTATATGACAAAAAGGCCATTTCTATCTTGTTCGGTCTAAGCTCATTTCTTACACTGCTTTCCAACTGATTTAAGCACTTTTGCAACAACTCTTCACTATCCTCACCATTGTTTACTTTGAATAGAAGCTCGCAGTACTCTTCCAATAATGCGACTGTTCTAGTACCTTCGCCTTCGATGTTCTCTATAAATTTGCCAATGGATAATGCCCCCTCCTGACAATCCGCATATTGTCCTCCTGACTGCGCCTGCTTAATCGTTTGAAGCAGGTCAAAGATTAGCTTCTGCTGGAATTTCCTCATAACCCACCTTCTTCCTTTTAATGCATAAATAGTCAGAATGCTGCTTTTCACATACACCATTTGGTCTTGTAGACGTTCTCGAACTCATGCCTTTAGAACTATTATATCCCATAATAGATTATATCCTATTTCATAAAATTAATCCACATCAATATTTTGTACAACCACATCATAAAAAACAACACCATAAAAACAACCAACATCACTATATAATTATAATTTATAAAATATCCACCATCAAGACTCTCATAAACAATTCAAAGAAACATCAACCCCGTATGCTATTTTGTAGCAACACTAGCTCAGGATCCTCAGGAACTAACATCCGGAGCTGCTCCAGGGTTGCACGAGCAGACTCATTATTGCCTTCCTGTATCATCTTCCAAACCTTCCCCTTAACCTGCTTCGCCAAATAAGCAAACTCAGATTGTTCCTGTGAAGTATGCGACAGCAGATTGGAAATTCGCTTAATGACCTCTCCCATTACCGTCTGCATTTCAGCCGTTTTCTTTAATTCCCTTAATGCATTAACATAATCTTTCTGCTTAACCTTCTGCAGTATTAACTGAAACTTCCTGGCCAGGTTATATTCCTTAGGAAGTAACTCTGGATATTCTTCAAATATGGATATATGATAAATGCTTTTATAATATAATACCACCCTCTGTGAATAACTGCCCATCACCTTCAAATATGCAGATAAATTATTTCTTTCATCCTCATTTTTCTGTTCGGCCATCTTTAACAAAACCCACTTATCCATACAGATAAGCAGATACTGCTGATACAAATCTTCTTTCCGTATTAACTGTTCCAGACCACTCTTTGTACTCTCTATTTCCGTATTGGGAACCTTCGTACACCAAATATTAATTGCTGCCTCCCACCATTCTAATGACTCTCTTTGAAAGATTTCCTTCCATTTATTCCGCTTCCCTGTAGCTGCTGCCAACGCCATCCCCACCGCCAAATTCCACTGATAACGTCCCTTTTCAAAGCAAGTCTCCAACACTGCTGTCTGTTGTTCCAAATACGCTTCTCTGTTCTTATCGAAAGCCTCCATCAGCTGCAGATATTTCTCCAGATACAGAAGCCCACGATCATAACTTTCCGTTCTATAGCAAGCATACATAACATCCCCACAGATGGTTGCCACCGACAATGCGGAAATTTTATCCTCCAGAATAAACCTTGCCGCTTCTTTACAGGCCTTTTCATATTCACCGATACTGATATAGCATCTCACAATATTTGCATATAACACAGTAACATTTTTTAGGTTTCCGCTATCGGAAGTATCATAATCCACTATCCCTTGATAAGAAATTTCTATAGAGCTCTTATAATCCATAATACTGTTATATTCTAATACCAATTCCAAGTGATATCTTAAGCAATGCCTGTCTTCCTGAAGAGCCTGATGTAAAAGGGTCAAATTTCTCTTGGTCTTTGCATCTTCCTCCTCGGCAGAGTCGTAGACATATCCATAGTGATGTACAAAATCATCCAAATATTTCACAGGATGCAAAGTCGGCATTAAAGCCTCATGAATAGGATATACGAACTGGGTATCCTTTCTCATCTCTACCATTCTGGATACGTAGCTGTCCCTGTATCTTAGTCCGCTCCGATCCTCATAATTCCTCACTTTATAAAATGCAGTATGATACTGCTTATATTCTCCACTTTGTAAAAAGGATACAATACCAGAAGTATCCTCAAACCATTCGTCATCATCCAGATACAAGAACCATTTCCCCTTAGCTGCTTTTGCTCCTACGTTACGTGCTACCGCAAAGTCGTTACACCAGGTGAAATCGTATACTTCATCTGCATAAGCTTCCAGCCACCCCCTCATATCCTCCGGACATCCGGTATCAGTTAATAATAATTCACAGGGAATCTGTCTTCTCAAATCCTGTAGGGAATCCAAACATTTTCGTGTAGTATCTTCCCGACCAGAGACCAATACTGAAATTGTAAGTAATATATCCTTTTCCATTTGCTTACCTATCCGGTGCATTATAATAACGATATGCCGGCTTTCTTTTCTAAATAAAAAGGGGGCCTTTATGGGGCCCTCCCTTTTTGCACTTCATTACTAAAATAATTATCCAAGTAAGGATAATACACCTTGATTTGACTGGTTTGCCTGTGCTAACATTGACTGACCTGCCTGGGAAAGAATGTTGTAATTGGAGTACTTAACCATTTCCGAAGCCATATCTGTATCACGAATTGCAGCTTCAGCGGATGTGGTGTTCTCAACAATGTTATCCAGATTGTTGATAGTGTGCTCCAGTCTGTTCTGTACAGCACCAAGTTCTGCACGCTGTGAAGATACTATTTTAATAGCACTTGCAATTGTATCAATAGCAGCGGTTGCATTCATAGAATTCGTACCATCCACCCGAAGACCATTAATTCCAAGACTTCTTGCACTCATTGCCTGAATATTCAATCCAATCTTGTTATCAGTGGAAGAATCTGCGCCCACGTGCAAGCCTGTGCTTAATCCCTTGTTCAAATCTGCAAATGTTGACATTACAATGCTTTGAATACCTTGTTCATCAGTTACCGCATTAATATTCATAACATCTGCGCCAACTCCGTCCACGGTAGCTAAATCTTTCTTAATAGCGGACAACATTTCATCCATGCTGTTAAATACCTGACTAGTAGAAGTAGACGTATCAGTTATAGCTGCTGCAGAATAAGTATATACACGACCACTAACCTCAACACCTGTTCCTTTAACATCACTATTACTTCCAGCTCCAGTTTGTGCTGTCATCGCTATTGTAAGTTTTCCATTAGTCGCATCCACTGCAGCGCTACCTTGAGTATCAACACTCGCCAGATTAGCTGTTGCAACAGTATACGTACTTTTCCCTACTCCTTCATCACTATTAGTCCCTTTCAACAAATAAATCTCATTGAATTTGGTAGTGGTTGCTACACGGTCAATCTCTGTTACCAACTGATCAACTTCACTCTGGATATACTCCCTGTCGCTTTCGCTCTGGGTCTCGTTAGCTGCTTTAACTGCCAGCTCATTCATACGCTGTAACATATCATGAACTTCTGTCAATGCACCTTCAGCTGTCTGTACAGCGGAAATACCGTCCTGAGCATTAGAACTTGCTTGGGTAAGTCCTCTGATCTGCTTTCTCATTTTCTCAGAAATAGCAAGACCTGATGCATCATCTGCTGCGCGGTTAATCTTATAGCCGGAAGATAACTTTTCTGTAGACTTTGCTTGTGATGCTGTGGTCAGACCTAAAAGTCTGTTAGAATTCATAGCTGTTAAATTGTGTTGTACTACCATAATATATTCCTCCTTGAATTTAATGTCGCTTCCCTGCGACTATTGCTAGCTGATTGCATGTATGATCCGCACATACCCTACATGCAATCACTATGTTATAACCAGCTTTTCAGATTGTGCGTATCTTCTGCTTAAAGTTATAACGGAAAGCCAAGTACTGCAGACTGTTGTAATCGTACTTGCAGTTCTGTGTTGCTTTACTTAAATACTATATCGGATAATTTAGCAATTACATTATACCTTTTTTTTAAATTTTAAAAAAATTCTGAATTACACAAACCTGTTAATTCTTCTTATCCATAAATTGCGGTGATACATTATTAATCTTTCTCATATTCTTATAATAATCATATGCCGCCTTGGATGATTGCCTACCCTTACGTATATTGGCGCGTTCACTCAGAAA
>Ga0153950_1000184_pt1 | contig 27089 bp, 20 predicted proteins | sample TSNJ034MetaG_FD_104737 | JGI IMG/M metagenome (GOLD analysis project Ga0153950, IMG submission 104737) | Attine ant fungus gardens microbial communities from New Jersey, USA - TSNJ034 MetaG | ecosystem: Host-associated > Fungi > Mycelium > Unclassified | place: USA: New Jersey, Wharton State...
CACCGCCAGTGTGGAACTGGCCGCCGCGGGGCTCGGCGCCGCCCTGGTCCCGGAACTCGCGCTGAGTCACCGTCCGGAGGGCATCGCCATCCTGGACGTCCCGGAGATCCGGCTGGCCCGCAACGTTTTCGCCCTCCTGCCGGGCGGCAAGGGCAGCCCCCGCGTGGATCTCTTCCTGGAGCTGCTCTCCGACACCCTCCGTGAAGCCCTCCAGCGGTAGCCCCGCACGGATCCATAGTCCCGAAACGCCGGACAGGCAAGTCTGGAAAGCGGAGCCGCGCCGGTCTATGTTGAACACATGAGCACGGTCATCAGCGAGCATTTCGGTGAGCTCGAACTCAATCACGGTGCGGCGCACTGCTTCTCGACCCGGCACACGGTGCACGGGGTCCCGGTCGAGATCGAGCTCAATTTCGCCCCGCACGAGCGGCCGGACCAGGCCTCGGTGCACAAAGCGGACTACCGGCTCCACTACCTCCCGGAACTCGTCGACCAGGTCAAAGACCTGATCGCCGAGGAACTCGGGCTGGAGGGCAGCCAGGTCCAGGAGTTCCGGCACTTCCACTGCAAGGGCCTCGACGAAGAGAAGCGCTGGGCCACCTTCGGCACCACGGACGAGGTGGACGACCAGAGCTTCGTCCGTGCCCTCCGGCTCGGCCACGTGGGCATCTTCCCCGACCAGCCGGAACGCTACTTCGTCCTCGACTTCACCCTCGGTGAGCACTTCAGCGACGAGGTCCTCATCGCCACGGCGGATGCCGACGGCGTGGTGGATGACGAGGTCACCTGGGCCTGAACAGGAACACCCTGACGCACGACGGCGGCGGGCCACCCTTCCCGGGTGACCCGCCGCCGTCGTGCGTCAGGGTGAAAAACCGTCAAACAGAGCGTCAGACGCTGGCGCCGATCTCCTCACGGACGGCCTTGGCGGCCGCCACCAGGTTGCGCAGCGACGCCTCGGTCTCCTCGTAGCCGCGGGTCTTCAGGCCGCAGTCCGGGTTGACCCAGAGCTGACGGCTCGGCACGTGCTTGACGGCGGTGGAGAGCAGCTCCGTGACCTCCGCCTCGCCCGGGACACGCGGGGAGTGGATGTCGTAGACGCCCGGGCCCACGCCGCGGCCGAAGCCGTGGGACTCCAGGTCGTGCACCACCTCCATGCGGGAACGAGCGGCCTCGATGGAGGTCACATCGGCATCCAGGCCGTCGATCGCGTCGATGATGACGCCGAACTCGGAGTAGCACAGGTGCGTGTGGATCTGGGTGGTGTCCCGTGCCCCGGCAGTGGCCAGACGGAAGGAGTCCACGGACCACTTCAGGTAGGCGGGCTGCTCGGACTTGCGCAGCGGCAGGAGTTCGCGCAGGGCCGGCTCATCCACCTGGACCACCTTGATGCCGGCGTTCTCCAGATCGGCGATCTCATCGCGCAGCGCCAGAGCAACCTGGTTGGCGGTCTCCCCCAGCGGCTGGTCATCCCGGACGAAGGACCAGGCCAGGATGGTCACGGGACCCGTGAGCATGCCCTTCATGGGCTTCTCGGTCAGCGACTGGGCGTACTCGGCCCAGGCCACCGTGATGGGAGCCGAGCGGGTGACGTCGCCCCAGAGGATGGACGGACGGGTGCAGCGCGAGCCGTAGGACTGGACCCAGCCGTGCACGGTGACGTCGAAGCCCTCCAGGTTCTCGGCGAAGTACTGGACCATGTCGTTGCGCTCCGGCTCGCCATGCACCAGCACGTCGTAGCCCAGTTCCTCCTGGAGGTCCACCACGCGCTTGATCTCGTCCTTCATGAGCTGCTCGTACTCTGCGCCACTCAGCTCGCCCTTGATGTTGCGGGCACGGGCGGAGCGGATCTCCGAGGTCTGGGGGAAGGAGCCGATGGTGGTGGTGGGCAGCGGGGGCAGCTGCAGCGCAGCCTCCTGAGCGGCCTCGCGGACCGCGTAGTCGGAGCGGCTGAAGTCCGCCTCGGTCAGAGCCGAGGTGCGGGCCCGGACGTCCTGGCGGCGCACCCCGTCGGCCACCGCGCGGGAGGCGATCACGGCGGAGGCCTCATCGATGGCGGCCTGAGCCGCGGACGGATCGGCCAGGTAGGCGGCCAGTGTCTTCACTTCCACGGCCTTCTGGTCTGCGAAGGCCAGCCAGGACTTGAGCTGCTCGGAGAGCTTGGCCTCCTCCGCGACGTCATGCGGGACGTGCTGGGTGGACGTGGAGGTGGAGACCGTCACCCGCGCAGCGGCGCCCTTGAGGGCATCGAGTTTGGCCGCCGAAGCCGCCAGGTCGTTCCGCCAGATGTTGTGCCCGTCCACCACGCCGGCCACCAGGGTCTTCGAACCCAGGCCCGCCAGCGCGGCCTCGGACGGCACAGCGCCCTTGAAGACGTCCACGTGCAGGGCGTCGATGTCGCTCGAAGCGAGGGCACCCAGCTGGCCGTCCAGGGAGCCGTACGGCGTGGAGACCAGGATCTGCGGGCGGTCCGCGGCGGCGGTGAGGACCTCGTAAGCGCGGGTCACGGCGGCGTCGAGCTGCTCGGCAGGGATGTCCTGGTCGACCACCAGCGCGGGCTCATCCAGCTGCACCCAGCTGGCACCGGCTGCGGCGAGCTTGCCCAGCAGCTCGACGTAGACCGGCAGGACATCCTCCAGCCGCGAGAGCGGCTGGAAGCCGGCGGGGGCGTCGTCGGAGGCCTTGGACAGCAGCAGGAACGTCACGGGGCCCACCAGGTAGGGGCGGGTCTCGATGCCGTTGGCCAGCGCGTATTCGAACTCCTCCACAACGCGGGTGGAGGTCAGGCGGAAGTCGGTCTCCGGACCGATCTCCGGCACCAGGTAGTGGTAGTTGGTATCGAACCACTTGGTCATCTCCAGCGGCTGCTGTTCCTTGGAACCGCGGGCCAGGGTGAAGTAGCCGTCGATGTCCAGGACGCCCTCGGCGGTGAGGAGCGTGCCGAAACGGGCCGGGACGGCGCCCAGGTGGGCGGCGGCGTCCAGCACCTGGTCGTAGTAGGAGAACGTGCCGGGCACCGCGGCGGCCTCGTCGAGACCAAGCTCCACCAGGCGCTTGGCGCTGGTCAGCTGGATCTCCTTGGCGGCGGCGTCCAGGGCGGTGGCGTCGATCTTCCCGGCCCAGTAGGCTTCGACGGCCTTCTTGAGCTCACGACGGCGGCCGATGCGCGGGTAGCCGAGAAGGCTGGCTGCGGGGAAGGGGGTCTGTGCGGTCATGTCGGGTCCTTTTCTCGGGTCAGAATCCATGGACCGGGGCGGTACGCCGGGAATGCGGCGGCCGGAGCCGGTCAGGGGTGAAGTGTGATGGTGTCGGTCAGGAGGCGAGGGCGGCGCGCTCATGGAGCGGGCGGCTGGGGCGCGGCAGATTCAGCCGGTCCAGCACGTCCAGAGCGTGGCGATGCTCATTGAAGGTGTAGAGATGCAGACCGGGCGCTCCGGAGTCAAGGGCGGCATTGGCCAGTTCCACGGTGGCGGCCACGCCGATCCGCTGCGCCTCGGCGTCGCTTTCGGCAGTCTCCAGGGCGTGCATCAGCGCCGGATCGGGCGCCACGCCGGACAGCTCGGAGAGCCGGGTGACGCGGCGCAGACTGGTCAGGGGCATCACCCCGGGGATGATCGGGATGCTGACTCCCGCCCGGCGGGCACGGACGAGCAGGTCCTCGTACTGCCGGGCGTGGAAGAACACCTGGGTGATGGCGAAGTCCGCGCCGGAGCGCTGCTTCGCCAGCAGCACCTCCACGTCATGGGCCTCGCTGGGCGATTCCGGGTGCCGCGTGGGATAGGCCGCCACCCCGATCGCCACCTTGCCGGCACAGAGCAGGGCGGAACGGCTCTGCTCCACCCGGCGGATCAGCTCCACCAGGTCCTGTGCGTACTGCAAGGAGCCGTCCGGCAGAGCGGAGCCGTCCTGAGGCAGGTCGCCCCGCAAAGCCAGGATGCCGCGCACGCCGTGGTCCAGGAGCTGGGCCACGATGCCTGCGAGTTCCGCGGCTGTGTTCCCCACGCACGTCAGGTGCGCCAGGGGCCGGAGGAGGGTCTCCTCCTGGAGCCTCGCCACGAGGTCCAGGGCGGTGTCATGGTTGGATCCGCTGGCTCCGTACGTCACGGAGACGTAGTCCGGAGCGGTGGTCTCCAGCTCCCGGATGGTGGCCCAGAGGACTTCCTCGGCGGCCTGGGAGCGGGGCGGGAACAGTTCGTAGGACAGCGCCACGGGCGGGTTGCCGTGCTGCTGAAGGGGTCGGTCAATAAGGCTGGGTGGGGACATCTGCAATCCTCGACGTCTGGCGTTATGGATGAGGCACGGCAGACCGGCGCGCATGCTGACGCTTGGCCTGTTGCCGTGTGCAAATGTCAGGCCCACATGGGGGCACCCACACCCTCCACAAGAGGGTCGCTGACACGTTACCGCGGTAACTGATGCATCCAGACTAAGAGGACGGGAAAGGGCGGGGCAAACGCCGCATCGAATTAAGACGCAATCTTACGAAGCAAAAGGCCATGGCGCCGAACATTGTTCAGCGCCATGGCCTCGAAGTCCCTGAGAGCCGGGTCAGCCACCCAGCAGCAGCCGCTCCGAGCGGGGTGCCAGCGTGCGTTCCAGCACGAGGCACGCGGCACCGATGGCGCCGACATCCTCGCCGACACGACTGCCCACCACCTGCGGCACATGGATATCCCGGGCATCGGCCCCGTGCGCCACCTGCTCGGGGACACGGTTCAGGTAGTACGGTGCCAGCCTGGTCCAGAAGGGGCCGCCGAACACCACACGGTCGAGGTCCATCGCGTTCGCGATCACGGAGACGGCGCGCGAAAGGTGCAGCGCGGAACGGTCCAGGATCGCGATGGCGCGCTCGTCACCCCCGTCGGCCGCATCACACAGCTTGTTGAAGCGTTCCTGAACGACCACGCCCGAGTCCCCTTCGGCGAGCGGTTCCACCAGGCCGGCCTTCGCGCCGGCGTCCACCAGCACGCGCGGGATGACGGTGGACTTCACGCAGCCGTTCAGTCCACAGTCGCACGGGGGCCCGTCGGGGTCGACCACGATGTGGCCCATCTCCCCGGCATTTCCGCTGGCCCCGCGGAAGACCTCGTCATTGAGGACCAGCCCGCAGCCGATGCCCGTGCCCATGTAGAACACGCCGAAGTTGCTTGAGCCGTTGTCACCGGCCACCCAGGTCTCCGCCACGGCAGCGGCGGTCACGTCCTTGTCCAGCACCACAGGCAGGCCGGTGGCCTTGCTGAGCGCATCACGGAGGTGGACCCGTGTCCAGCCTTCCAGCAACGGCGGGTTCACCACGGTGCCGGCTTCGAGATCGATGGGCCCCGGCGCGGCCACTCCGAGCCCCGTGAGCTTGGCGGGGTCGATCCCCGACTCCTCGATGAGGCGCTGGACCTCGAACACGATCGCGGCCATGACCGCGGTGGGTTCTCCCGCCTCCGGGGTGTCGATCTTCGAGTCCAGGACGACGTTCCCGATCAGGTCCAGCACCGAGAAGCTGATCACGGCGGGGTCGACATGGACACCGACGGCGTACATCCCGGACGGATTGAGCCTCAGGATGGTGCGGGGCTTGCCGGGGCCGACGCCGGCCTTGCCGGCTTCAACGATCAGTCCCTGGTCCAGGAGACGGCGGGAGATGTTGGAGATGGTCTGCGGCGAGAGACCCACCAGCCCTGCAAGTTCAACCCGGCTCAGACCAGTAGGAGAACGACGAATGGTGTCGAGTATCACCGTGAGGTTGAAGTCGCCCATTTTGGGCAAGTTTGTTCCGCGCCGCGAGGCGGGCGTGCGGAGCTCGGTCACGCATTCTCCTTCAAGAAAACTGCAGGGCGGCTGGCCTTTGCTCGTAGGCTACCAGTCACTTGGGGGTAGAACCTGCAACTGACCTGTTTCGGGTGGATCATGCCGGTAATGCGACCTGGCGGCGGCTACGAGTGACCGTGAATTTCCGGTTCCGGCCCAGCGTTTCCGTGGGTCCGACGTATTTCTCCAGTGCCGGAAGATAGCCCAGGTGGCTGTTCCACACCGTCCACAGTTCGCCGCCCGGGACCAGCACCTCAGCGGCCGCCTGGAAGAGCTTCAGCGCGGCCCCGGCATGCACGCTGTGCCCCAGATGGAAGGGAGGATTGAGGAGGATCAGATCCGCCGAGGCGGGAGGGAACCCCCGCAGAGCGTCCGCGTGGACCGCGAGGACACGGTCCCCCACCCCCTGAGCCTGTGCCGTGAGACGCGCGCTCCGCACCGCGGCGGCAGAGACATCGGTCGCCACCACCCTCACCTCCGGCTGAGAAGCCGCCAGCAGAGTGGCCAGGACCCCCGAGCCGCACCCCAGATCGATGGCCGTGCCGGCCCGCGGCAGCCGGGGCAGGAAGGTGAGCAGGAACCGCGTGCCGATGTCCACCTTGGTCCCGGCGAAAACGGCGCCGTGCGCGTGCACCTCGATCTCCAGATCTTCCTGAATGCCGAGGCTGGTGTGGCGTTCCCGCAAGGGGAACGTCCGCACTCCGGCTTCCGGACGCGGTGAGCCCGCGGTCAGGACCCTCGCCTTGCCCTTGGCCAGGCTGGCGCTCACGGTCCCGAAATACTCTCCCAGCACCTCGTTCATGGACAGGGTCATGTGCTTGACCATGCCCGCGGCGAGCACCACCACCTCGGGATGGGCATGCTTCGCGATCGCTTCGCTCAGTTCGGCAAGCTCTGAAAGGTTCTTCGGCAGCCTCAGAAGCACCAGACGGGCGCCGCCCAGCAGTCGTGAGCCGTAGAGGCCGTCGGAGTCATCATCGTCGCGGACTCGCTCATACCCGGCGATGCCGAGTCTGCGGGCATTGGCATCGAGAGCGGCTTCCCCTGTGACCAGATCCTGCCAGACTCGGAGCCGCCGAACCGCGGCCCCGGACCCTTCGCCATCCCCCACCAGCAGAGGAAGCGTGATCGCACCATAGCGGTCCCCGATCACCACGACACCGCCGTCGTCGGTTCCTTCACGCCGCAACTGCGCAAGGTACGGCTCCGCATGTTCCAGCAGAAGCCGGTCCGCGGCGTCGTGGGCCTGGAGGTTCTCCGCCTCCACATCGGGCCAGCGGCTCAGCGAATGATGGAGCGACTCAGGATTCACAAGATTCATAAAATTCACCGAAGTTCACAGGCGGTCGGACAGCAAGGCCGCACGCAGGGCATCCAGCTCGTCATCCCGGAGGCCGTGACGGGCGAGATAGCCGGCCGCGCCACCGAAATCGGCATCGATCAGTTCCAGAGTCTCCCCCATGACGGCTGCCGGGCTGCCTCCGGCGATGGCGAGCACCTGTTCGGTGATCGGCACCCCCATCTTCCCCATGAAGAGCTTGACGCCCTCCAGCCATTCGCCCGCCAGATTGGCTTCCGTTCCCGCATAGTCCGCGATGACCGCCTCACGGTCCACCCCCACGGCGTCCAGCAACAGGGCCACCATGACGCCCGTGCGGTCCTTGCCCGCCGTGCAGTGCACCAGTGTGGAGCGTCCGAGTGCGGCATTGGCGGTCACGGTACGGGCGAGTTCCGCAGCCACGGAACCACCCTGGGCCAGGATCATCCGGTACAGCCCGGGCAGCGTCGGGAGATTGCGGAGCGAAGCGCCCAGCGCCCCGGCCAGGACATTGCCGCGCACCACGTTCAGATCCAGTCCGTTCAGGGCGCTGGGCGCGTGCAGCACCTCGTCGTCGTCACGGAGATCCACGACCGTGGCCACCTTGAGCTCCCGCAGCAGTTCCCTGCCTTCGTCGCTGAGCAGGTGCAGGGCATCGGACCGGAAGAAGACACCTTCCGTGGTGAGGCGATCACCCGCCGGAAGGGAGCCCAGCCCACGGAAGTTATACGTCTTGGGCAATGGGGTGGCCTGGCCGATCAACGAATGACTCCTTCACTGGGCTTCTGTGCTCTGACTGGGCCCTGTTGCCTTAACTGCGCTTTGTGCTTTAACTGCGGAAGTCCCCTCGTCGTTCCAGCCCGGAACGGACCGGACCACGAGGGGACTTCGTGCATGACCTCAGTCCAGGTAATCCCGGAGGACCTGCGAACGCGACGGGTGACGCAGCTTGGACATGGTCTTGGATTCGATCTGGCGGATACGCTCACGCGTGACGCCGTAGACCTTGCCGATTTCGTCTAAAGTCTTCGGCTGTCCATCGGTGAGCCCGAAACGCATGGCCACCACGCCCGCCTCGCGCTCCGAGAGCGTGTCCAGCACGGAGTGCAGCTGCTCCTGGAGAAGAGTGAAGCTCACAGCGTCCGCGGGGACCACAGCCTCGGAGTCCTCGATGAGGTCACCGAACTCGGAGTCGCCATCCTCACCCAGAGGGGTGTGCAGGGAGATGGGCTCCCTGCCGTACTTCTGGACCTCGACGACCTTCTCCGGGGTCATGTCCAGTTCCTTGGCCAGCTCTTCGGGCGTGGGTTCACGGCCCAGATCCTGGAGCATCTGGCGCTGGACACGGGCCAGCTTGTTGATGACCTCCACCATGTGCACGGGAATACGGATGGTCCGGGCCTGGTCCGCCATGGCGCGGGTGATGGCCTGACGGATCCACCAGGTGGCGTAGGTGGAGAACTTGAAGCCCTTGGTGTAATCGAACTTCTCCACGGCACGGATGAGGCCCAGATTGCCTTCCTGGATCAGGTCCAGGAAGAGCATGCCGCGGCCGGTGTAACGCTTGGCCAGGGAGACCACGAGCCGGAGGTTGGCCTCCAGCAGGTGATTCTTGGCCCGCTTGCCGTCGTGGATGATGAAGTCGAGCTCACGCCGGTACTTGGGGTCCATGGTGTCCCCGTCGGCGGCGATCTTCTCTTCGGCGAAGAGACCGGCCTCGATGCGCAGAGCGAGGTCCACTTCCTGCTCGGCGTTGAGGAGGGCCACCTTGCCGATCTGCTTCAGGTAGTCCTTGACCGGGTCAGCAGTCGCACCGGCAGACATGACCTGCTGGACGGGCGCGTCATCATCGCTGGCATCCGAGTAGACGAATCCACTGCCCGTCGCCGCCGGCTTCGCCGCGGCTTCCTCGGTCTCGGAGGCGTCCGGCTCGGCGTCCTCGGCGAGCTCCTCATCGGGAGTCTCCGCGGAATCCTCCAGATCCGCACCGGCGGCCTTGCGGCCCCTGCCCTTGGGAGCTGCGGCATCGCTCTTCTTCGCGGCGGGCCGGCGCGCCGCCGGGGCGTCGTCCTGCCCGGCCGCGGCTTCAGCTTCCTTCTTGGCCTTGTTCGCAGCGCGTGTGGCGGCAGCCTTGGCGGCGCGCGCCTTCTTCTTCTCCTCGTCAGTCAACTCGGCCTTCACGGCAGTTTCCTTCGTCGTGGGAGTGGTCACAGAAACCCTTTCTAGCAGCGCCTGGCGGTGTCCCGGAGGGCAACACCACTATGACCCTGTCAAGTCCGTGCTGCCTGAGGCAGTTACTCCAGACCAGCAGAGCCTGTGTAAAACAACGCCTGCAGTCTGCCGATTGTTCCCCGAAGCCTTCATCGACTCCTGGAGAAGCAATCACCAAGTCACGGACCCAACCGGGTCTCGGCTACTAGTCTCTCACGAAAACCGGGGTCACCGCAGCACGGCCCGGCAGGATACGCCTTTTCGGCGCGGCTTCAAGGTGTTCTTCACCACAGGCCCCTCGGCCAGCTCCGGCCGCCCTCGCTGCCGTATGCGCTCGTCTCACCATCGGATACGGCGGCTCCCCGCCGAATGAGGCGGCACATCGCTAACGTCGGTCCGCGGTCCTCCGCCAGCTGCTGTGCCTCCGGCTCGCCCAGCCGCTCAGTCCGCCATTGAGGATGACGCGGCTCAGGAGTCCGGCCAGGCGGTGCCCCGGTTCGGCCGCCAGCGCACGATCGAGCAGAGCCGACGCGTGTGTGCCCCGCCCCCGGCACCATTCCACCCAGGCCAGGCTGGCCAGAACACTCGATGGCGGATCCTTCTCCGAATCGTGGACGATCTCCTCCAGCGCCGCGGCGAAACGGTTCATCCGGCTCCAGTCCGGTCCGGCGCCGCTCTCCGCCACCATGACCTCCCCGAAAAGCCGCAGCCGCCCGTCCGGCCCCGAGCCGTCCTCGGCGGCTGTGGTGGCTTCGGCGGTGGCGGCGGACGGATCGTCCAGCACGCTCCCGGCAGCCAGGCCACCCTGAAAGGCCGTCAGCCATGAGGAACCGGCCGAGACGTACACCGCGTCCCGGAGAAACGGCACCTCAAGCACCCGCCCGAGCATCTCCCGCTCCCGAGCATCCGGTAGCCCGGCCCAGGTCACGCTGCCGTCCAGTACAGGCTCCCACCGCTGGAGCGCTTCCAGGAGAGCCGGCTCGTCAAGATCCCCGGAAACAGGGGCCCCGAGTGCCGGACCACGCCCCGTCCGGCTGCCCTGCGGCGGTACCCCACCTCGTGTTTGCGGCGAGGGACCCCGGGATCCCGCTCCGGGATGCTGACGCACAGCACTCCCCTGATACACGAGTTCCGCGGCCAGCCGGGAGTCCCGGATCAGGTCCAGGGAGTGCGGCCTGGCGCTCTGGCAGGACACGGCCCCGGGAATGCCGTCCAGGAAACATGAGGAGTTCCGGCAGGCCGAGCCGTTCCACCCGTCCGAACCCACCAGCCACAGTTCCTGCAGCGGACGCCCGGCCTGGCTCAGAACCCAGGCCAGAAGCGCCATGAGTTCGCCACGTTCAGCCCGCAGGGTGTCCACCGGGCCCTCCTGGAACACCGCGACGAAGGTGCTGTCAGAGGAGAGATCATGCTCCAGGTAGCCGAGGACGGCCCGTGCATACTCCAGGAGCGCATCGCCTTGAAGCCGCCGGTTCGGAAGGTCCACCCGGAGCGTGGCCCCGATCCGGCCCGACTCCGCAGTGAGGCAGACGAGCGAGTCCCGGGGCCAGAACCCGATGGCATGAGGAATGTAGGCCAGGATGTCCTCCGGGCCTCTTGCCGTGAATGATGGGGTGTCCATGGGACAACGCTCCCAGCGGCCGCACGCGGAACGGGAGACCGGATTCCCCGATGTGGACAGGACGGATCACACGGCCTGTGGGCCGGACCGTCCGGAGTCAGCGGTTCCCGGGCCGCGAGCGCTCCCACAGCACACGGGCCAGCGGCCGCGGGCTGACTCCCGCGGCCTGGCGCGCACGACGGCGCACCACGGCCACCGCGATCATGCCCACCACCAGGAACAGCAGCTGCGTGGACATAGCGATCCGGAAAGGCTCAAGTCCGTACAGCTCACCGCGAGAGAAGCCGCTGGCGTTCAGAAGGTCCAGTACCAGGCCGATCACGTACATGCTCAGCAGAGCGGCCACGAAACCACCGACGTTGACGATCCCCGTGGCCGTGCCGATTCTCTCCACCGGATTGGAGGTCCGCGCGAAGTCGAAGCCGATCATCGACGCCGGCCCTCCGATGCCCATGACCACCACGAGGGCGATGAGCAGCCACAACGGTGAGCGCCCGGGCCAGAGCAGCACGGCCAGCCACCCCGCCCCGGTGAGCAGCGAGACCAGCAGGACCATCGAAGAACGCCTGACCGGATGCAGGGAGACGAACCTGCCGAAGAAGGGACCGGAGATCATGGCCACCAGGACGAAGAGGCTCATGACGGCGGAGGCGGTCCCCCGGTCCAGCCCCTCGGCCGAGATGAGGAACGGGTAGCCCCACGCCATCGCGAAAACGGTGCCCGCGAACGGCGTGGTGAAGTGACTCCACAGCCCCAGACGGGTTCCGGGTTCACGCCAGGACTGCGCCAGCGCCTGTCCGATCTGCTTCAGTCCGCCCGTGGATTCGACCCGGGCACGACCGTGGGGGGTGTCCCGCAGCAATGCGGTCACCAGGACGCACGCGAGCGCGGACAGAGCGGCCAGCGAGAGGAATGCGGGGGTCCAGGCCGTGGAGTGCAGCAGCCAGGCGAAAGGGATGACGCTGATCAACTGGCCGAGCTGGCCGACCATGCCGGTGAACTGGGTCATGAGCGGCACCGTCCGGGCGGGGAACCAGGCCGGGATCAGCCGCAGCACCGAGACGAAGGTGGCAGCGTCACCGGCCCCCACCAGGACACGGCCCACCACACCCGCGGCGACGGAGTCGGCAGCGGCCAGCTGCGCCTGTCCGAGGAACATGAGGAGGGCGCCCATGGCGATCATGTTCCGCGGTCCCAGCCGGTCCACCAGGACACCCACCGGAATCTGCAACCCGGCGTAGACGAGCAATTGGAGCACGGAGAAGGCGGAGATGGCCGCGGCGCTGGCATGGAAGCGCTCGGTGGCCTCCAGCCCGGCGATCCCGAAGGAGGTGCGTTGTGTCACCGCCACCAGATAGGCGAAGACTCCGATACCCCACATCACCCAGGAACGCACGCTGCTCACAGGACCATTCTCCCGCACGCGGCCGGCATGACCCGCGCCCCGGGCTGCCGCACCTCAGGCGCCGCTGCCGGTCCCGGGCTGTTTGCCGCGCCCCGCTGTCCCGTCCTCCGCGTCCGGCCCGGCGTCCGGCGCGCCGTCCTCTTCGTGGCTGAACAGCTCCTGTGCCAGATACGCCTCCACGGCGGCGCCCAGCGATTCCGCGCTGGGCAGTTCATCGTTCTCATCGGCCAGCAGGGAACGCCGCACGGTGTTCTCGCTGTGCTGGTCGTAGCGCTCCTCAAGGTTCCTCACCACCTGCTGCACGTCCTCGCTGGCTTCCACCTGCTCGGCGATCTGGCGGGCCACGTCACGGCCCACTTCCCGCAGCCGGTCGGTGGGCAGCATGAGATTGGCGGCAGCGCCCAGATACTCCATCCCGGCCACCGCGGCCTGGGGGTACTCCGCATCCGCCACATAGTGCGGCACGTGGATCACATAGCCCGCCACATTGCGCCCGGCCCCGATCAGCTTCAGCTCCAGGACGTGGCCGATGGCCGCCGGGAACTCCACCGTGGGCCGCCAGACGGAGATCCCCTCGATCAGCTCGGGCCTGTTGCCGTGCACGGTCACACCCACCGGGCGCGTGTGCGGCACCGGCATGGGGATCGAATGCACCCAGGTCACCAGATTCACGTCGAGCTGCTCCACCAGGCCCACCACGGCGCGTGCGAAACGCTCCCACTGGAGATCGGGTTCGAAACCGGCCAGGAAGAGGAAGGGCGTGCCCAGGGGATCCTCAAGGGCGTACAACGCCAAGCGGGGCGGTGCGTAGTCCTGCAGGTGGTCCTCGACGAAGTTCAGATGGGGACGCCGCGAACGGTAGTCCAGGAGCTGATCCGCGTCGAACACGGCCACAGGGCGCGCCGAGGGAAGGTCCAGGAGTTCGGAGGAGATCTGCCGGACCACATGCCCGGCGTCCGCGAAGCCCGTGAAGGCCATCAGGAGATTCAGGCCCTTCAGCGACGCGTCCTGCAGGAGTTCCTCATCCACCCGGTAGAGCCCGGCGGGATCGAGGAGCGCCCCGTACGTCTGGTCGAACAAAATACCCTCCACACCAACCGGCCCCAGGCCGGGAATCGTTTCCTTGACTGCTTGAGTGCGTAACGCCCGGCAGGGGCGCCCGCATTCCCGGACCCGCTGGACGCGCCGCGGCACGGGCTACGATCTTAGATGGTGAAGGACGCCACACCGTGTCCGCACCATTGAACAAGTGGGACAAGGATGTCCACCCGTACACCAGAAGTGAGGCAGGAACTCGTGGCCAAGAGCAACGAAGTCACCCTTGAAACAGTCAGCGGCGATCTGCGGAAGAAACCCAGCGACGTCGTGGTCATCGGCGTCCGGCAGGGCAAGGAGGGCCCCGAGCTGGCCGCCAGTCCCTTGAGCGCCAAGGCCTCGGAGGCCATCCAGTCGTCCCTCGCCCTCCTGGGGGTCACCGGAGCGGCCGACCAGCTGCACCGTCTGCCGGGCGTGCCGGAGCTGGGCGCCGAGGTCATCGCCCTGGCGGGCCTTGGGAAGAAGAACGACGGCGAGTCCCTCCGGCGCGCCGCCGGTTCGGCCGTCCGTCAGCTCGCCGGGACCGGCACCGTCACGCTCGCCCTCCCCGCGGCGGATGCCGCAGCGCTGAGCGCCGTCGCCGAGGGCGCCGCCCTGGGCGCCTACGCCTTCCATGAGTACCGCTCCAGCCGGGACGGCCTCAAGGCGCCCGTCTCCACGGTGCGGATCCACAGCGAACTCGCCGGCACCGCGGGTGCCAAGGAGGCCCTGACACGCGCCGCCGTCGTCGGGCGTTACGTGAACGCCACCCGCGACCTGGTCAACCAGCCCCCGAACGCGCTGTACCCGGAGACCTTCGCCGCCGCGGCCAAGGACGCGGCCAAGTCCCTGCCGGTCAAGGTGACCGTCTGGGATGAGAAGCGCCTGGAGAAGGAGGGCTTCGGCGGCATCCTGGGTGTCGGCAAGGGCTCGGCCCGTCCCCCGCGCCTGGTCAAGGTCGAGTACGCGCCCGCCAAGGCCCGCGCTCACGTGGCCCTGGTCGGCAAGGGCATCACCTTCGACACCGGTGGCATCTCCCTGAAGCCCCCGGCGAACATGGACGAGATGAAGAGCGATATGGCCGGTGCGGCCACGGTGCTCAACACCGCCCTGGCGGCCGCGGAACTGGGCCTGCCCGTCAAGGTCACGGCCTGGCTGTGCATCGCGGAGAACATGCCGAGCGGCTTCGCCCAGCGCCCCTCCGACGTCATGACCATTTTCGGTGGCAAGACCGTCGAGGTGCTCAACACCGATGCCGAGGGCCGCCTGGTCATGGCCGATGGACTCGTCGCGGCCAGCCAGGAACAGCCCGATGTGGTGATCGACGTCGCGACCCTGACCGGCGCGCAGCTCATCGCCCTGGGCGACCGCACCGCGGGCCTCATGGGTGACGAGGGCGTCACCGGGGCCCTCAAGGCCTCCGCCGACGCCGCGGGCGAGCTCATGTGGCCCATGCCGATCCCCGAGGAACTGCGCCCCAGCCTGGATTCGGAAGTAGCCGATCTGGCGAACATCGGCGCCCGGCACGGCGGCATGATGACCGCGGCGGCTTTCCTTCGCGAGTTCGTGGGCACCGACGCCACCGGAGAACCCATCTCCTGGGCCCACATCGACATCGCCGGGCCGTCCTTCAACAACGGGTCCGCCTACGGTTACACCCCCAAGAAGGCCACGGGTTCAGCCGTACGCACCCTGCTGGAGTACGTGGCGACACTGGCCTCCTGACCAGCTCTGAAGCGTCCGGCGCGGCAGCCTCGTGAGGCCCGTTCAGAAAATGAACGTGAGTCACAGCACAAGGCCGCCGCGCCGGACGCCTTTAAGGTGCACCATGGTCGGGGTGACGCTAAGGTGAAAGCGAATGGCTCTGTGGCTGTTTCCCAGGCAGTCACAAAAGCATGACCACTGCAGAAGAACCCAACCTGCTGGCATAATCGCGGCAGGAAAAGTTCCAGACCAGAGGGTGCCGTCCGGCACCGTCTCGACAACTCAGGGAGCGTCCACGTGGCCGAAGCGGCAACTGCGCAAGAATTCGACATCCTCGTCCTCGGCGGCGGCAGCGCGGGGTATTCCGCGGCCATCCGCGCGACGGAGCTGGGCATGACGGTGGGCCTCGTGGAGCGGGCCAAGCTGGGCGGCACCTGCCTGCACACCGGCTGCATCCCCACGAAGGCCTACCTGCACTCGGCGGAACTGGCCGACAACGCCCGTGAAGGCGCCAAGTACGGCGTGAACACCACGCTCGACTCGATCGACCTGGGCAAGGTGCGCGATCACAAGAACGGCATCGTCGCCGGCAAGCACAAGGGCCTGACCGGCCTTCTGAAGATGAAGAAGGTCAACGTCATCGAGGGCGAGGGCCAGCTCACCGCCCCGGACACCATCACCGTCGACGGTGTCGCCTACAAGGGCAAGAACATCATCCTCGCCACCGGTTCCACCTCCAAGACGATGGGCCTGCAGATCGGCGGCCGCGTCATCACCTCCACCGAAGCACTGGAGATGGGCGATCTGCCCTCCTCCGCCATCGTGCTGGGCGGTGGCGTGATCGGCGTCGAGTTCGCCTCCATGTGGAACTCCTTCGGCGTGGACGTCACGATCGTGGAAGGCCTGCCGTCGCTGGTCCCCAACGAGGACCCGGCCATCATCAAGGTCCTGGAGCGCGAGTTCAAGAAGAAGGGCATCAAGTTCAAGACCGGTGTCTTCTTCGAGAAGGTCGAGCAGGACGCCAACCAGGCCACCGTCACCCTGGCCGACGGCACCTCCGTCTCCGCTGACATCGTCCTCGTGGCCGTGGGCCGCGGCCCCGTCACCGAAGGCTTCGGCTTCGCCGAGCAGGGTGTCACCCTGGACCGCGGTTTCGTCATCACCAACGAGCGTCTGCACACCGGCGTGGGCAACATCTACGCCATCGGTGACATCGTCCCCGGCGTGCAGCTGGCCCACCGCGGCTACCAGCAGGGCATCTTCGTCGCCGAAGAGATCGCCGGCCTGAACCCGGTGGTGGTTGACGACGTCAACATCCCCAAGGTCACCTTCTGCGAGCCGGAGATCATGTCCGTCGGCTACTCCCAGCCCAAGGCCGAGGAGAAGTTCGGCAAGGACAACATCGAGACCACCGAGTACAACCTCGCGGGCAACGGCAAGTCCTCCATCCTGGGCACCTCCGGCATCGTCAAGATGATCCGCGTCAAGAACGGCCCGATCGTCGGCGTCACCGGCATCGGTGGCCGCTTCGGCGAGCAGGTCGGCGAAGCCCAGCTGATCGTGAACTGGGAGGCCTTCCCGGAGGACGTCGCAACCCTCATCCACGCCCACCCGACGCAGAACGAGTCCCTCGGCGAAGCCGCTCTGGCTCTGGCCGGAAAGCCTCTGCACGGCTGAGACCCCGGGCCGGGACGCCGTCGATCGGTGTCCCGGCCCACCCCTGAGGGCCCCTCAGCATGACCGGCCTTCCGCACAAGATTTTCACCGCATTTAGATCACTAAGGAGAACGGGGACGACATGTCTGAATCCGTTAACTTGCCCGCACTCGGCGAGAGCGTCACGGAAGGTACCGTCACCCGCTGGCTGAAGTCCGTTGGCGACCGCGTCGAAGTGGACGAGCCGCTGCTGGAGGTTTCCACCGACAAGGTTGACACCGAGATCCCGTCCCCGATCGCCGGTGTGATCGAGCAGATCCTGGTCGCCGAAGACGAGGTCGCCGAGGTCGGCGCCGCCCTGGTCGTCATCGGCGACGGCTCGGGCTCCGGTGAGGCTCCGGCCGCACCGGCTCCGGCCGAGGAACCCGCTGCCGCTCCCGCCGCGGAGGCACCCGCTGCTCCGGCAGCGTCCGAGGCCCCCGCGGCCCCGTCCGCACCTGCCGGCGAGGGCACCGAGGTCACCCTCCCCGCCCTGGGCGAGTCCGTGACCGAAGGCACCGTGACCCGCTGGCTGAAGTCCGTGGGCGACTCCGTCGAGGTGGACGAGCCGCTGCTGGAGGTCTCCACCGACAAGGTCGACACCGAGATCCCCTCCCCCGTGGCCGGCACCCTGCTGGAGATCCGCGTGAATGAGGACGACACCGCAGAGGTCGGTTCCGTCCTCGCCGTGATCGGTGCCGCAGGCGCCGCTGCTCCGGCAGCAGCACCCGCACCGGCAGCACCGGCAGCAGCACCGGCACCCGCCGCTGCGCCTGCTCCCGCAGCCCCGGCAGCAGCACCGGCTCCCGCCGCTGCGCCTGCTCCGGCAGCACCTGCAGCAGCTCCGGCCGCCGCTCCCGCGCCGGCCGCAGCCGACGCCGAGTCCTACGTCACCCCGCTGGTGCGTAAGCTCGCCAAGGACAACGGCATCGATCTGGCCACCGTCTCCGGCAGCGGTGTCGGCGGCCGCATCCGCAAGCAGGACGTCCAGGCAGCGATCGAGGCCAAGAAGGCCGCGGCTCCCGCACCGGCAGCGGCACCCGCCGCAGCAGCTCCGGCCGCCGCTCCCGCCGTCGTCGCCTCCTCGCTCCGCGGCACCACGGAGAAGGCCCCGCGCATCCGCCAGGTCATCGCCCGCCGCATGCGCGAGTCCCTTGAGGTCTCCACTCAGCTGACCCAGGTCCACGAGATCGACATGACCCGCATCGTCAAGCTGCGGGGTACGGCCAAGAACAACTTCAAGGCCGTCAACGGTGTCAACCTGACCTACCTGCCGTTCATCGCCAAGGCCGTGGCCGAGGCTCTGAAAGCACACCCGAAGCTGAACGCCGAGTACAACGAAGAGACTCAGCAGATCACCTACCACAACGCCGAGCACCTGGCCTTCGCGGTGGACACGGACAAGGGCCTCCTGGTTCCGGTCGTGTCCAACGCCGGTGACCTGAACCTCGCCGGACTGGCAGGCAAGATCGCAGACGTCGCCAACCGCACCCGCAGTGGGAAGATCGGCCCGGACGAGCTGTCCGGCGGCACCTTCTCGATCACCAACATCGGTTCGGTGGGGGCTCTCTTCGACACCCCGATCATCAACCAGCCCCAGGTCGCCATCCTGGGCACCGGCGCGATCGTCAAGCGCCCGATGGTGGTCACCGACGCCGACGGTAACGACTCGATCGCCATCCGTCACATGATGTACCTGTGCCTGACCTACGATCACCGCCTGGTGGACGGCGCCGACGCCGGCCGCTTCCTCCAGACGGTCAAGGCCCGCCTCGAAGGCGGCGCGTTCGAAGGTGATCTCGGCCTCTGAGCCACTGATCAGTACACGACGGCGGCCCGCACCTGGGCCCACGACAGCGAGGATCCTGGAACGCACGAAGCGCGTTCCGGAAGCTGCCGGGGTGGTGCGGGCCGCCGTCGTTCTACGCCCGGTAGAACTTTCTGACAGAGTGTCGCTAAACTGGGCTCATGGGAATTCTCTTCAGCATTCTGGTCTTCTTGCATATCGTCGGCGCAGCCATGATCGTCGGCTACTGGATCGCCACGATGAAAGAACCGACTGTCCATCCGCGCCAGCGTGACGGCGCGTTCCTCCAGCTGCTGACCGGCATCGCGATGATGGGACTGATCCCGTTCATGCCGGACTTCCACCCGAACTACTTCAAGCTGGGCATCAAGTTCGCAATCGGTGTCGCCGTGGCCGTCCTGGCCGTCATCGGCTCCCGGAAGGTGAAGAAGGGCGAGCCTGTCTCGACCGGCCTGGCGCACGGCGTCGGCGGCCTGGCCCTGATCAACATCGCACTCGCCACGCTCTGGAACTGAGCCCTACGACGTCCGGACAATGGCTGAAGGGGCGGTGCACACGGAATCCGTGTGCACCGCCCCTTCAGTGTCAGCAACGGTCAGCGCCCCTGCGGGCTCAGCCCTGGGCGATGCAGAACTCGTTACCCTCAGGATCCTTCAGCACCGTCCAGGAGAAGTCACCGATCGCGTGCCGGGCGGATTCGGCCGCCCCCAGCTCCACGGCCCGGGAGAGCAGCCCTTGCGGGTCCTCCGTGTGCAGGTCCAAGTGCAGACGCCGGGGACCTTCACTCGGCTGGTCCACCCGTTGGAAGGCCAGCTTCGGCCCGCCGGGTGAGACGGGGCTCAGCCAGACGAACTCCCCCTCGTACGAGGACTCCACGGACAGCTCCAGCAGCTCAGCCCAGAAGCCGGAGAGCTTCTGCGGATCCACGGCATTGACCACGATCGAGGCGACGGTGCCACGTGCCGCCACGTGCTTTTCTTCACTCATGACAGCAGTCTAGGGCCAGCTCAGAGCGCCGGGAACCCGTCCCACCGCAGCCCTTCCGCACTGCCGGTCCGTCACATTCAGGACCCCGGGGCGGCGGGTGTCACTGACCACAGGAACACCCTAGGATGGACCTCAAGGGCCTCTCTGCACAAGAGCCGGCCGAATCCCTTCACACTCCAAGGAGCAACTCATGGCAGTGACCCGCAGCGCTTCCACCGTCTGGACCGGCAACCTCTTCGAAGGCCAGGGCGAGACCACCTTTGAAAGCTCCTCCCTGGGCACGCACCCCGTCACCTGGAAGGCCCGCTCCGAGGCCGCAGAGGGCAAGACCAGCCCCGAGGAACTCATCGCCGCCGCCCACTCCGCCTGCTTCTCCATGGCCTTCAGCAACGAGCTGGCCGAAGCCGGCTACACGGCCACGGAGATCCGCACCAAGTCCGAGGTCGGCTTCCAGCCGGGCGTCGGCATCACCGGCAGCAGGCTGACCCTGGTCGCCACCATCCCGGGCATCTCCGAGGAGGACTTCCAGCGCATCGCCGGCGCCGCGAAGGTCGGCTGCCCCGTCTCCGCCGCGCTGTCCGGCATCGAGATCACCCTGGACGCCACGCTCAACGCCTGAGTCCGGCACAACGAAGGGCCGTGGAACGGATCATCCGTTCCACGGCCCTTCGGCGTTTCTCAAGGGGCGAGCTGATGCCCTCCACCGATCCGGATCACAGACCGGAGACGGCCTCCTTGGCGGCCTTGTTCAGCCTGATGCCGTAGACCAGCTGTCCCACACCCAGGATGACCAGGCTGACCCCGGCCCACACGGCCAGGAACACCAGCGAGGACAGCGGGAAGAGCATGACGCCCAGACCTGCCAGGATGAAGAGCACACCCATCGTGATGGGCAGAGCCTTGGAACCCGGCGCGGAACCGGCACCGGCCCAGAGCAGGGCAGCGCCCTCCAGAATCCAGCCCGCAGCCAGCAGCACTGCCACCACCACCAGTGACTCCCCTGGACGGAAGATCAGCAGCACACCGGCCAGCACTGTCAGCACGCCGAGGATGCCGGAGAGCACCCGGCCCGACTTCGGCTCGGACGGCAGCCGTCCCAGCGTCATGAGCCTGGCGATGCCGGTGGCGAAGACGTTGATGGCGAAGAACACTGCCAGCACCAGCAATGACGCACCCGGCCAGAACCAGATGATGAGACCCAGGACGATGGAGAGCACCCCCAGTGCGATGAGGGCCCGGGACAGGGTCCGGAACGCCTGCGGCGCCGAACGGTCTCCTGCGAATTCACTCATGACGTTCTCCTTCTGCGTTCATGACGGTACCGCCCGGGCGAGGCGCCAGGGGCGGCGGCACCAGGCCAGGGATCGTGTCCCGGCCAGGCGGCGTCTTGGTGGGAATCTCCCGGAGCATCTCCTTCAGGACCCCGATGCCGTGCTCCAGCTGCGGATCCGTGCCGGCCTTGTGAGCGTGCGGCGGGAAGAGGATCTCGATGTCCGGGTCCACTCCGCGATTCTCCACAGCCCAGCCCACGCCCTCCTCGAAGAAGTACGAGTAGCGCGGCTGGGACACGGGCGTGCCGTCCACCAGATCGAAGCGCATGTCGATGCCGACGACTCCGCCCCAGGTGCGGGTGCCGATCACCGGGCCGATGCCGCGCATCTTGACGATCTGCGTGATGATGTCCCCATCGGAACCGGCGAATTCGTCCGTGAGGACCACCACGGGACCTCGGGAGGCCAGACGCGGGTACGCCATCGGGTATTCGCCGCGCGGCATGGCCCACGCGTCCACGGTCCGTCCGATCAGCTCGGCCACCAATTGCGAGGTGTGTCCGCCACGGTTCCGCCGCACGTCCACCACCAGGGCGTCACGAGAGGCCTCCGCCTCCAGATCACGGTGCAGCTGCGCCCAGCCGTGCGCCTGCATGTCCGGGATGTGAATGTAGCCGAAACCGCCCCCGGAGGCTTCCCGCACCATCCTGCGCTTGGACTGGACCCAGTCCTGGTAGCGGAGCCGCTCCTCCGAGGCGAGGGGCACGACGGCGACGCGCCGGGCAGCCTGCCCGGGTGTCCGGACGGTCAGTTCGACGGGACGTCCTCCGGACCCCCGGAGGAGTTCACCGGGGGTGCGGCCTTCCGCTCCACCCAGCGGGACGCCGTCGACGGCCAGCAGGACATCGCCGGCCCGCACATCGGCACCAGGGCGCCGCAGTGGTGAGATGGCCTGCGGGTCGGAACTGTCGCCGTCGAGCACCCGGCCCACCGTCCAGCCGTCCTCCGAAAGGCTCAGATCGGCGCCCAGGAAACCCTGACGCCCGCTGCCCTTCTCGCTCGGCTCGGCCGCCCGGACATAAGCGTGCGAGGTGCCCAGCTCGCCGTGCAGTTCCCAGAGAAGGTCCACCAGGTCATCGAAGCAGCCCACCCGGTCCAGGACCGGCAGGTACCGCCGGTAGATCCCGTCCCAGTCCAGACCGCCCATGTCCTGATCCCAGAAGAAGTCCCGCTGAAGCCGCCAGGCTTCACGGAACTGCTGGGCCCAGACCTTCCTGGGCTCCACGAAGACCCTGATCCGGTCCAGCTCCAGTTCCTCGGCTTCCTTCTCCGCCTCCCCGGTGGCGACGGTCCGGAGCTCTCCCCCGGCCTGCACCACCGCGGTGGAGCCGTCCGCTGAAAGCCGGTACGACTCCACGCCTTCGGCGACGGTCCGGGTCTTGCCGCTCTGCAGGTCCAACCGGATCAGCGGGGCTTTCGCGGGCTGATCGGTGGCCTTCGCGCGGCCATCGCCCAGCACGCCCTCGGACGGGACGTCCAGGTACAGCAGGGCACCCGGGACCGCGGTCAGGTGCTCGTAGTTGCCCTGTGCCACCGGCAGGGAGATCACGCGCTCCGCGAGACCTTCGGGATCCACGTGAGTGGCCGCCGCCCCGGCCGGCTCCGCGTCAGCCGCCGGTTTCGGCGACACGGCACCCGCGGACTCCACCACACGCGGGCCGAAAGGAGCCGTCGTGGTGGCGGAAAGGGCCACCAGATAAGGCCTGATGGGGTGCGGGAAGGAGAGGTCGAAACTCTGGCCGTCGTAAACGGGGTCGAAGCTGCGGCTGGAGAGGAACGCCAGGAACTTCCCGTCCGGAGTGAACGCCGGATGCGAATCCACGAACCGGCCGTCCGTGACCTCCAGGATCGGCGCTTCGGCCTCACGGGACCGCAGGCGGATGGACCGCCGCTCAGAGTTGCCCGTCACCGCCTGCGACCAGGAGATCCACGCACTGTCCGGAGACCACGCCAGATGGTCCACGGTGCCTGCGCCGGCGGCCACCACGCTCTCGTGCTCGCCCGTCCGGGCGTTGAGCAGGATCACATCGCCGAAGACGGTTCCGATCAGGAGCCACTCACCATCCGGGCTCGCCTCAAGACTGACCACCCTGGCCGGCGGGACGAACTCGATCCCGTTCCCGGCCGGCTGCGTGGCGTCCACACGCTGCGGGGCTTCCCCGCCGGTATCATCGGCTGCTGCCGGGACCACCGGCTGCTCCCCCGGACCGGTTGCCGACCCGGCCGCGACCGCCGGCGAGGAATCCCCAAGCACACCGCGAGCCGACACCGGACGCGGGAGATCGTCCGCGTCCTCAGAACTTCCCTCGGCCACGGACACCGTGCCCGCGGGAGCGGCAGAAGACGGCGCCGCCGTTTCCGGGCCGAAATCCTCCTCCACCAGCGGCCTCACCAGCAGGGACTCCTCGCCGCCGCGATCCTGGAGGTACGCCACCCGGCCATCCGCAAGGAAACGCGGCAGGCGGGCACGGACGGAGCTGTCCGACTCGATCGCCCGGGCAGGACCTTCCTGGTGCCGGAGCCAGTGCAGGGAACCATGGGTGATCAGGAGGCTGCTCTCACCCTTCCCATCGGGCTGCACCTCACGCAGATGCGCGGCCACGTCCAGCGGCTTCGACCCGGGACGGGCGGAGGTCAGCTGGATCTCCACGGGGCGGGCTTCTCCGCCCTCCCCGTCGAGGATGAAGATCCGTCCGGCCGATTCGAAGACCAGCCTGCGGCCGTCGCCCGAGGCGTGCCGCACATAGAAGTCCTCATGGTCGGTGTGACGCCGCAGGCCTTGCCCGTCCGGCGCCACCGAGTAGAGGTTGCCGTAGCCCTCATGATCGGACAGGAAGTGGATGCGTCCGCCGCTCCACACCGGGTCCGTCAGATTTCCGTCAAGTTCGGGCACCAGGCGGATGAACTCGCCGTTGCCGTCCGTGTCGATCCACAGCTTGCCCGCCGTGCCGCCGCGGTAGCGCTTCCACCAGGCCGGCTCACGGGACAGCAAGGACGCCAGCACCACGGGCTTCTCATCGCCCAGCGCCGGGCCGAACGCCATGGCCTCCAGGGGGCCGTAGCCCAAGGCCTCTGGCGCCCCACCGTCCAGCGGGACCGCATAGCCATGGGCCAGCCGCGAATCACCCTGCTGGAAGGCACTCGTGACAAGCACCCGTCCGTCGGGCAGGAAGCCCTTGTTCCTGGTGGTGGCGTGGCCGAAATGCGTCAGCTGCCGGAAATCGCCACCGTCCAGGAGAGCGGTCACCACCTCGGGGGCGGCTCCGCGGGTGACGGTCCAGACCAGACGCTGCCCGTCAGGGGTGAAACGGGGGTTCCTGGCCGGCAGGTTCAGCGCGGAGACGCGCCAGGCCTTGCCACCGGAGAGCGGGGCCAGCCAGACGTCGTCTTCAGCGACGAACGTGAGCAGATCACCATGGATGTGGGGGTACCTCAAATAGCCTTGGTGTGTCATGGTTCGATCCTAACCAGCCCGTTGCGCAGCCTCGGGGATGCCCGTGTTCACCCGCGTGGGGCCACGCCGTCGATCAGCCAGAGGCCGTCCGCCCTGATGAGTGTGAGACGCAGCGATTCAGTCCGGGCCGGCCTCCGCTCCGTCCGCGGCGCCGCGGCGCCCGGCTCGCTGCTCAGGAGGAACGACGGCGTCGCGAGGGTCACGCTGAGAACGGCCCGTTCCGCGGTTGCACCGGTGTCCACGCCGACGCTCCGCAGCACCGGCCGGTAGCCGGTGTAGCGACGGTGCTCCGCACGAAGCCTCTCGATCAGCTCCCGGTCCCGGCTCTTGGCCACCCCGTCACGGTAGACCCCGTCCAGCAGCCGGGTGTCCCGTTCACTCAGTGCCCTGCCCCGGGCCACCACCAGTTGCCGGGCTGCCGTCACCGGATCCCGGGCCGGCCCTGGGGTCTGAGCCGGTTCCGGAGTCCGGGCAGGCACGCGCTGCGCCGCGGTGTCCGGGGCTGAAGGCACGGGATTCCGGGAGGACTCGCGCCAGCTCAGCACGGCAGCACCCAGCAGGAACAGCAGTGGGAGCAGGACGACCAGGCCGGCCGCCAGGCGCCGGGAGCTTCCCGTCCTCGTCTTCTTCCGACTGCCCCGGCCCCGCTGTGAACGGCGGCGGAAACCCGCCCGGAGGCGGAGACGGGACCGGCGGCCTCGCTTTTCCGCTCCGGTCCGGCCCGGCAGGAGCGCCGTCGCGAGCTCCCGGTAGTCCTCCCGGGCGGCCCCCGCCGCGATCTGGACCGGGGCGGCAGGAGAAGCCTGCTGCACGGCCCTCGCAAAGTCCCGTGCGGACGGACGGTCCTCCGGGAGTTCGCTCAGCGCAGCCTCAAGCGCAAGGGCAAGATCACCCGGAACCTCCGGACGCAGCAGCGGAAGAGGCGGACGGTCTTCGGCGGGACCGGGTGGTTCACCCATCAGGCACCACCAGGCCACCGCTGCGAGGGAATACACGTCACCGGCGGCGCCGGGCGGTTCCGCCGCGTTCCGCCCCCTGCCTCTGCGGCCCGCGGCGGCGGGTCCGCCCCCACCAGATGCTCGGTCCGGCTGCGGATCGGCGAACTGCCAGGTGGCCCGGCGTTCTCGGCCCTCTCCCGTGAGACCGGCCTGCCCGAAGTCGGCCAGCAACGGCCTGCCATCCGCGGAGAACAGGATGTTCCCCGGCGACACATCTCCATGGACGATCCCGCGGGCATGCAGGTGCGCCAGGGCTTGTGCAATGGGCACCACCAGGGTGACCACCTCGCCGCTGCCGATGGTCCCGCGCGCCGCCACCAGGCTTCCCACCGAACCGCCCGGTGCGAAATCCATCAGCAGGCCGGTGCCCCGCTCCCGGAATCCGCCGGGCGAGCTCCGTTCGACCGCGATCACACCGCGCAACGGCAGCAGATGAGCGTGCTTCACCCCCTGAACCCGCCAGCGCTCCGCCGCGAGAGCCCGCCCAGGGCCGTGGTGGTCAGGCAGCCCCGGCAAGGGGAGCTTCAGCGCGGCACGCCCGCCGCCGTCGTCCGCCTCCAGCAACCAGACCTCTCCACTGCCGCCGGAGCCCAGCCGGCGCAGCACGGTGTGCCCCGGCACCTGGGGAACCGCGCCCTCCCGCTCCAGGCCGCCGTCGTCGTCCCTGTGATCAGCCATGCCGCCTCCTGCCTGAGTCGTTTCCCGTTCCTCCTCCACTGTGACGCGAGGAGGGCACCTGCCGCAGAAGTTATCCACAGGCCGCCCGCCGGCCGGCACGGTAACAATCCCCGGGTCAATGAGACCTTCGCCACAACGGGCTGCCGCCAGGCCACGCAGGTCTAAGCTGATACGCATGACTTTGGAGTTCTCGACCCTGGGACTTGCCCCGGACTTCGTCGACTATCTCCAGGGCTGGGACGTGCAGCGCGAGCTCCACACCGCAGTCCTGGAAGGTTCCCGTCCGAGCACCGTGCTCCTGCTGGAGCATGCCGCCGTGTACACGGCAGGCAAACGCACCGAAGATCACGAGCGGCCCTTCGACGGCACACCCGTGGTGCCCGTGGACCGCGGTGGCAAGCTGACCTGGCACGGCCCGGGCCAGCTGGTGGCGTATCCCATCATCAAGCTCAAAAATCCCGCCGGCATCCGGGACTACGTCCATCGTCTGGAGGACGTGATCATCGACGTCCTCGCCGACTACGGCATCGTCGCCACCCGCGTGGACGGACGTGCGGGCGTCTGGCTCACCGCGGATGAGAAGGGGCCGGACCGCAAGATCGCCGCGATCGGCATCCGGGTCCATGAGGGTGTCACCATGCACGGCATCGCCATCAACTGCAACAATGATCTTGCCCCTTACGCGCAGATCGTCGCGTGCGGGATTTCAGATGCCGGGGTGACCACCATCGCCCTGGAAACCGGACGGAACATCTCGCCGGCCGACCTTGTCGAGCGAGTGACGGAAGAGTTCCGCAAGCACGAGGACGAACTCGTCGCGGTGGAAGAAGGAGCAGTCAAGTGACTCTTGTGCCTGAAGGCCGCAAACTCCTGCGGATCGAACAACGCAACGCCGCGACCCCCGTGGAACGCAAACCTGACTGGATCAAAGCCAAAGTCCACATGGGACCCGAATTCGTCGGCCTGAAAAACCTCGTCACCAAAGAAGGCCTGCACACCGTCTG
>Ga0153950_1000185_pt1 | contig 27075 bp, 24 predicted proteins | sample TSNJ034MetaG_FD_104737 | JGI IMG/M metagenome (GOLD analysis project Ga0153950, IMG submission 104737) | Attine ant fungus gardens microbial communities from New Jersey, USA - TSNJ034 MetaG | ecosystem: Host-associated > Fungi > Mycelium > Unclassified | place: USA: New Jersey, Wharton State...
AGACGCACCCAACGATTATTCCCACACAGTTTTCCTGCAAACGGCTTCCGGAATTCTTCTATTCGCTGTTGACCACTGCACTGTGTTTTGTACATCTTACGTACCCCTTTTTCCCGCTTTTTTAATCATCCCTCCTCCTTATAATACCACTTTTCCGCACGTTTTTCCAGTCGTTATGCCATTCTTGGAGCTTTCAGCAGACCCTACTTACCATTACATTATCCCTGATCCTTCTTTTGGCAGGCTGCGTACAGGAGGATGGGGCAGCCGCCCCTCCGCCCTCCACGGCGGCCCCCACTATTTCCACTCAGGAAAGCAGCCCGTCGCAACCTGAAGAAAAGAGCCCCCTTGCTCTAATGGACGTCAGCTCGACAGACTGGAGCGGCATTCGAGGGAAAATCAGAGGGATACACAGCGCGGGGAATGGCAAGGTACTCATCCTTGCCGATCAGTTGAATTTATATGATACCGTATCCGGAGAAAACATCACGGCCCCGATGGAGGCGCTGGAGGCTATTTACTGCCGCTGTTGGGCCTTTGATTCCGGTTATGCCGTGGCGGGTTTCCCGTCCGCTCCGGAGGACGATGGGGATACTGCGCCGCAGCTCCGCGTTATCTTCTACGATGCAGACTTAAAGAAAACCTCCGAGCTTGATTGGTCAAAGCTGCTGGATGCTGGGGATGAGATCATGACGCAGCAGGCGCTTGATTTTTCATCCGACGGCAGCCGCATAGTTTACGCAACCTTGTCCGGCCTGTATCTCTATGACCTGCCGCAGCAAAAGCGGAGCATGTTGCTTGATCCGACTGCGGAAGACCGGGCATCCATTTCCAGGATTGCCGGTGTAGAGCAGGTCGGCTTTACAAACGGCGATAAAAGCGTTGCGTTCAGGGCCACAAGCCTTGCTGTTCCCGCCGTACCCGGTCAGAAGTCCTTTGACACCACCGGCATGATCCACACGGACGGTTCCGGTTTTACCAATGAAAAGATGAGCGGATACGCCGCCAAAAAACTGATCGCTTACGATTCCAGGCTGCTCATTGCGGAGGATTTCGTTACGACTACAGGCCGGATCATGACAATTGACAGCAAAAGCGGAGAAAGAAATATTTTTAACCTTTCCGACAGTAAAGAGGGCGGCAATATCTACGGCTCGGATAACGGCAGGTATTTTGCGTCCTCCCTCCAGGCTCAAGACGGCTGGACCGTCCGGGTATACGATGCCGAAACCGGCATGCAGCTCAAGGAACAATTTGTTTCTAATGACGGCAGGGAGGAATATGGCTACAACGATCCCATTTTCTGCGTCCTTGACGAGACAAGGGCCTGCGTTGTATATATGGGCCGCAGGCAAACGGGGGTGCCCACAAAAGTCGAGGTTATTTCCTTTTAGGCATTTCGCGGAGAAGCGGGAACAGGAGGACGCATGCAAATCAAATTTGACGGAATTAGTAAGCGATATAAGGATAAATACGCCTTGAAGGATTTCACCACCGCGCTCCAAGAGGGCGTTTACGGCCTCCTGGAGGCAAACGGCGCGGGAAAGACCACGCTCATCAGCATTTTTGTCGGCATCCTGAAAAGCGACGCCGGGCGGGTGTCGGTAGATGGTGTGGATGTAAGGGAAATGGGGCCGGACTTCCTGTCGCGGATCGGCCGTGGGCAATCAATATGAATATCGGAAAAACGCCGCTATCGCGCGGCACTTTGCGGGACGGCGGGTAAGAGAGTTTGCCTTTACAGAAATCGCTTTGCTCCTGACCACCCGGCGAGGAGGCTCCAAAACGGTTGCGGCCAAGCTGTTATCCTCCGCTCTCTTTGTGACAGGGGTCTGCGCATGGTTCTGGCTGTTAGATTTTTTGGCGTTCGGAGCTATCTTCGGCTCTTTCTACGAGTATTATTTGCGTCAGGTCCTGTGTATTGGGGCGGGCTTAAGTATATGTGAGCGTTGATAGATATCGTATCGTAATTTGCGCTGCATGGTCAAATCCGCTGGCTGAAAGGTTACAGCGAACAAGGAAGTATGTACGGCGACTGTTTTCCGATGTCTCAACACATGAGCTTGCAAGCAGCGATCTGATCGAACTGAAAACAAGGCTTATTGCGGCGAACCCTACCGCTTTCCATGTGTTGTAGGGGATTTTTCCGTGACCATTCGGATGGTCGGTGATGTACTTTCGAGTGTAATCGTCTTTTCCGCCGCATTGCACCCGCAATATGCGGCATTAAGCATATCGTTGATCTGTCTTTGTTCCTCTTGCGGTTTCTGCACGCACACATCCAGAAAAGTCCGCTCCATATACGCCTGTGCGGACTCTCCCGCTCTACAACCATATGCGCCTGCCTGCATCTGCTCAAAAACACCGTAGTTCATACATTCACTTCCCTGTCATTCCGCCTGCTTCAGTGACGCCAGTTTCACCGCCAACGAGACCGTTGCGCCCACCATCGGGTTGTTGCCCATTCCGATAAAGCCCATCATCTCCACATGCGCTGGAACCGATGAAGAACCCGCAAACGTCGCGTCTGCATACATCCGGCTCATCAAATCTGTCTGGCCATAAGAGGATGGCCCCGCGGAGGTATCATCCGGATTTAATGTGCGACCAATACCACCACCGGAGGCACACGCGAAATAGTTCCGGCCGTTGTCATTGCAGTATTTTTTATACGCACCTGCGACCGGATGCTGAAAACGGATCATATTTGTTGCGTTGCCGGAGATGGAGACATCGACCTCTTCATGTTGCATGATCGCGATACCCTCCCGCGGTTCAAACGCGCCAAAGCAGCGGACGTTTGCGCGCTCATCATTGGAGTACGGCGTCTCGGACAAAATTTTCAGCTCGTTCGCCGCGAAGTCGAACGCCGTTTTGACATAGGTAAAGCCGTTAATGCGGGCAATGATGTCGGCGGCGTCCTTGCCCATGCCATTCAGTATCACGCGGATCGGCGTCTTGCGCACCCGGTTGGCGCTGCGGGCAATACCAATGGCGCCTTCCGCGGCTGCGAAGCTCTCGTGGCCCGCCAGAAACGCAAAGCACTTCACTTCCTCCGAGAGAATCATGGACGCCAGCTTACCATGGCCGATGCCGATGCTACGCTCCGCTGATACTGATCCCGAAATGCAGAAGCTCTGTAGGCCCTCTCCCAGTATCTGTGCAATCTCGCTGGCGGTGCGCGCATTACTGAGGATCGCCGCTGCCGCGCCAACCAAGTACGCCCAGCAGGCATCATCAAAGCAGATTGCCTGCACGCTTTTTACAAGCTGGAATACATCTATGCCCTGTTCGTCGCAAATTTTCTTTGCTTCTTCCAGATCTGCAATACCATGATCATTCAGAAATTTTTGCACCGCCTGGATACGCTGTTCGTAATTTTGAAAGCTTGCCATCATTATTCCTTTCTCGGATCAATCGTGCTACCCGCTTCACGAAAACGACCATAAACGCCTGTGGCTTGCTCAAGAGCGCGATTCGCATCTTCTCCGCTTTTAATGTACTCCATCATCTTACCAATGTTCACATATTCGTAGCCGATGATCCGGTTCTGTTCATCAAGCCCAACCCGCGTAACATAGCCCTCTGTGACCTCGAGATACCGCGGTCCTTTTTCCAGCGTGCCGTAACCGGTACCCACCTGGGTCTTTGCGCCGGCGCCAAGATCCTCCATGGCAGCACCGATAGGAAGGCCGCCTTTCGAGAACGCCGTCTGGGTTCTGCCGTAAGCCATGTTCAGAAAATACCCGCGCATTGCCACATTGATGGCGTCACACACAAGGTCGGTGTTCAGTGCTTCCAACAGTGTCTTTCCGGGCAGAATCTCCGCGGCCATTAGTGCGGATTGGGTCATACCCGAGCAGCCTACTACCTCCACCAGCGCTTCCTGCACAATGCCTTCCTTAATATTCAAGGTCAGCTTGCAGGCACCCTGCTTCATTGCGCAGGTACCTACGCTGTGGCTCAAACCGCTGATCTGGCTAATCTGCGTCACCTGATCGTATCCGCCATCCTGCGGAATTGGTGCCGGTCCATGACAGTTCGTCCGGCAAATACAGCGCATCTTTTCATACTCTTTTGCGCATTGCATTTGTTTATCTCACCCTTTCTGCTGCATTTTTAAATATTCAAACATGCCACCCGCCTGAATAATTGCCAATATGTGCTCCGGAAGTGCATCACAGTGGTAGGTCTCCTTGCGTGTAATGTTCTCGATGATACCCTGCAGAACATCAACCCGAAGCTGATTACCGTCCTGGATGCGTGGAGTGTCCTCGCACTGTAGCGCCGGAATTCCGACATTGACGCAATTGCGATAAAAAATTCGCGCAAATGATTTTGCGATTACGCAGGAAATACCTAAATATCTAAGCGACAACGGAGAAGTCTCTCTGCTGGAACCGGAGCCCAGATTGTTTTCCGCCACAAAGAAATCGCCGACCTTTACCCGTTTTGCAAAATCCGGATCTACCGCCTGCATGGCATAGGCGGCTGCGGCTTCAATGCTCAATTCCATATACTGTGGCGGAGAAATAATATCTGTATTGATGTTGTCGCCATATTTGAGTGCGGTTCCCATTTTCTGTTCCATGTCAGCGCCTCCTTACAGCAGATTGCGCGGATCGATAATTTTGCCTTCCACCGCGCTGGCCGCCACTGTGAGTGGCGAACCCAAATAGATATTTCCTTCCTTGCTGCCCATGCGGCCGATAAAATTTCGATTGCTGGAAGAAATGCATGTTTCGCCCGATGCGATCAGTCCGCTGTGCAGGCCCACACAGACACCACAGGTGGGAGCCAGCACTGTTGCACCCGCGTCTACCAGTACTCCCAGATAACCGGCCTCGTCAGCCTGCTTCCAAATAGCGGTGGATGCGGGCGATACCAGCATCCGCACGCCCTTGCAAATCTTTTTGTCCCGCAGCAGCATTGCCGCCTGTGCAATATCATTTAGACGCCCGCCGGTACAGGAACCAAGGTATGCCTGATGGATTGGTGTATCCTGCACATTGGCCGCCTCGGTAGTTTGGTCTACACCGTGTGGGCAGGCCACTTGCGGTGTGAGCGCTCCGGCATCGAATCGGTATTCCTCGCAAAACTCTGCATCCGGATCGCTGCAATAGACTTCGTATTCTTCAATCCCCAGATTTTTCAAATAATTCTTTGTGACATCATCGGTGGGCATCAGACCGACTTTTGCGCCCATCTCCACGGCCATGTTGGTAATAGCCATGCGCTCATCCATGGACAGCGCATAGATTGTTTTTCCCACATATTCCACAGCTTTGTAGGTTGCGCCGGCATGACCGATTGTTCCAATTGTTTTTAGCGAAATATCCTTTGCCATCACACCGGCAGGCAAGGAGCCATTCCATTTCACGCGGATGGTCTGCGGTACCCTAAGCCATGTTTTCCCGGTGACCAAAACACCCAGCATCTCTGTTGAGCCGATGCCACAGGCAAACGCACCCAGTGCGCCGCCCATACACGTGTGGGAATCGGTACCGAGAACGATGCTGCCCGGCAGTACATTGCCGGTCTCCGCCATCACCTGGTGGCAAGGCCCTGCAAATTCGAAATATTGTTCAACACCATACTCGTGCGCCCACTCCCGTGTGAATTTCACGATTTCCGCCTGCTGGATACTGGCGGGAGGTGTATAATGATCAGAGATAATAACTACTTTTTCGGGATCCCATACTTTGTTGCCCAGTAATTTTATCTTTTCGGCGATTTCTACGCGGGGCCCGAGAATATCGTCCATCATCGCACGGTCTATGTTTGCCCATACGATCTCACCAGCTGAAACGGATTCCCGTCTGGCTGCCCGCGCCAGTATTTTTTCCGATATTGTTTTGCCCATAGCGCAACCTCCAAGTCTTTCATGATGTGTCTGTACCGTTTGTGCTATCCCCGAAAGGCTGATACTTAATACCATTGCTGCCAGCGTGGAGCAAGCGAGGCAGGCAACATTGAGCAGCATGGCTGCGCGTAGACCGCCTGCGTTACCCACAAGACCCATTACCCAGGGAAATAATTGCCCCGTGCTGATACTTAAAAATAGCAACATCGATGTTGCACTCTGCGTATTGGTCTTTTCTTCGTAACCGAGGGTAATGCAGAGCGGAATTGTTGCACCCGCGAACAGTCCGGCTGCGCCCAATCCTACAAAAGTCATTGGCAGGTTTGTAGCGATGATGCCTAAAAGGTATAACGCCGCTGCCGCAACAATGCCTGTCAGCATTATTCTGCACACATGAAATTTCATTGTCAGCCAAGAACATAAAAATCTGGAAACGATCAACCCCAAACAAAAAGCAGAGACTCCCAAGCCGGATAGGACGGTGTCGACGCTAAATTCTGTCGACAGAAACAGCGGAATACAATTGCTAATGCCGCACTGATGGCCACAGTAGAAAAACAGCACCAGCATAAGAAGCCGTATGCGCCGCTGCCGCAGTAGCGGCAAAAGACTGTTTTTTTCTGCTTGGTTTGCCCGTGTATCCGGTGGATTTCCCTTTTTGAGGTACAGCAGCAAGATCAGCGTAAGTGCTGCGGCTGCAATACCAATCAACCCGAAAATCATTTGCCAGCGAATCCCGCGCTCCAATAAATTTCTCCGCTGCTTGCAGCGGAGTATTGAAGAGCAAGGTCAAGGTCAAGGACTAAAACGCCCCGAGGGGCGGGGTATTTACCCTGAGAGAATAAACTGCCAGAAAGGATTGGTCCCAGAAAAGAGCCGATACCGAAGCATCCATGAAGCAAATTCAAGAAAGATCTTTCTGAGTTGGGAATATTTGTAATACCGTAGCATTGAGGATTACATCCACAAGCTTTGTGGCCACACCGATAAAAAGCAGCAGGATTAAAAAATATATTAGCGAACCTGCTCCAAGGATAGCCATCATTCCAACGGTGAAAGCTTTATAGAGGATTATCAAAAAGGCTCCATTTTTCGTAATGGCAAAGAAAGTATCCGGAAGACAAGATTCCCAGCGTAGAGCCAGCATATTGTACAAGTGAAAAGTTTCCGCCCTGAGAAACATCCAGGTGGTACTCTGATAATAGCTCCGCCAACACTGTTCCCATGATCGTAGTGGATACAGCATTATAGAAAATCAAAAAATACAGCATAGGAACTGTGGGTATATTTTTTCATACACATTATATGGCATGTACCCGTCTGAGCAGCGATGCTCAGACGGGTTATTGTCTAATCCTTTATGACCCGGCGCGGAATGTACACAGTCCCATCCATGATCTTTCTGGCGGTGCGATAAAAGGCCAGCTTATCAATCACAATGCTTTCGTTTTCACTATGGCAGACGCTCTCCACGTCCATGATGCCCGCCGGATGTCCGATGTGAATGATCTTCTCTGCATCGGCGTTACGGCGCAGTTTCTCATAGGGAATACTGCCGGGAATTCGAATGGCGGCCGCCGTACAGACAGCGCCGGTGCCGGGATAGGTCTTGTGCATCTTCTGCATAAACAGCAGACGGGACAGCAAATCCACATCCGTCGCTCCAATAAAAGCGCCGGTTGGCGTCCCATAGGCCTGCGGTGAGCTGACAATGGCAAAGAACGGCGCATAGGGGCTGTTCTCAGTCACATCTTCCGGGGTCTTGCCCATACCGATCAACACGGCCGCGCGGCTGCGGATTGCTTCAATCTTTTGAAGTAAGGCCTGATCTGCGTCGACTTGGGCTGCGGACTCATCGCCCTTTAGTCCCAGACTTTCTGCCGCGATAAACACCAGCGGGTTGCCGGCATCCACTATAGAAACCGGATATTCGGTTCCGTCGAAGGAAACCATATCCACTGCGTTGCCGGTTGGCAGAAACTTGCCTGTCGCGGAGCCCACCGTGGCAGAAAAATCCATGGTGATCTTTGCGCCGGTACCCGGCACACCGTCGATGCGAAAGTTGCCTTCGGTGCGGGCCTTGCCATTCTTGACGGGAACCTCCGCTGTTAATATCCGATCCGTATTTGTCTGGTAAATGCGAACCGTGGTGACCGGTTCCACCGCCTTCACAAGGCCCGCGTCAATGGCGAAGGGGCCGACGCCGGAGGAAATATTGCCACAGTTGCCGCCAAAGTCCACCACATCGCGGTCAATGCCTACCTGTGCAAACGTGTAATCCACATCCGCGTCAGGCCGTGCGGAAAGGCCGACAATGGCAAGCTTGCTGGTCAGTGTATCGGCGCCGCCTAGGCCGTCAATTTGGCGGGGATCCGGGCTACCAAATATAGCTTGAATCACCTTTTTGCGGATGGCGGGCTCTGTGGGCAGATCGTTTTCCAGTATGAAAATACCCTTGCTGGTACCCCCACGCACAATGGCGCAGCGAATTTCGTAGAGATCGGGATGCATACCGCTTCCTCCTTAATCAGCCCTGCATGGCATCGCCGAAGAGCTCCTCGTCGGAGGGGATAACTCCCTTGATCGGCACTGCCAGCCAGGTGTTGTTCATAAAGTGTTTGAGAGTGATGTTTTCGGAGACGACGTTGCCACCCCAGGTTCCACAGCCGAGGGAGCCGGTAAAGGGCATGCCGTTATTCCAGTCGCCGCCGTTTCCGACGCTCTGCGGCTGACGAACCATCACACGAGTGGTATGAGTCTTGATCGCCAGCTCAAGGGCGTGGTCGTCGTTGTTGGTTTGAATGCCGCAGGAGTGCCCCGCCCCCTGATAGGCATGGATGCCGTTGACAATATCAATCGCTTGCTGGAACTCTTTGTATTTGTAAACAGTTAAGACCACACACAGCTTTTCGCCCGAGAAGGGGTATTGCTCGCCGTAGCCGTCTTCTTCCACCAGAATGAATTCGCAGTCGGCCGATACCTTGTCAATCCCGGCCAAATCTGCGATGCGCTTGGCAGGCTGGGTGACAATGTCGCGGTTCAGCACGTGATTTTCCGGCCACTCGGGCCAGATAGTCTTTTGCAGCTGCGGCTTGCACTCCGGGGCAATCAGGAATGCGCCCTCCGCTTTGAGGCATTCCATAAACGCATCGTAAATGTTCTCCTGCACCACGATAGAGTTGTCGCAGGAGCAGCCGGATGCGTAGTCAAACACTTTGCTGACGTGGATGTTATGCGCCGCTTGCTTCAGATCGGCCGTCTCGTCCACGACCACGACCGCATTGCCGACGCCCACACCGTAGGCCGGTGTCCCGGAGGAATACGCGGCTTTGACCATGCCGGAGCCACCGGTGGCGATCACCAGATTGGTCTGCTCCATCAGCTCGGTGCTCATTACTATCGTGGGGTTTTCAATACAGATCACCAAATCTTCCGGCGCTCCGTTTTTCTGCAAAACCTTGCGAATGATATCTGTTACCATCAGAGTAGTCTTCTGGCTTCTGGGGTGTGGCGCAAATACGATGGCGTCACGGGCTTTCACGGCCAGCATTGCCTGCGTGGCGGGGCACAGCTCCGGCTGCGTTGTGGGGATCAACGAACCGATGACGCCCACCGGCTTCCCAATCCGGCGGATGCCCAGCTCCGGAAGTTCTTCCACAACGCCTACGGATTTCTGTGGGTTAATGTCCCGCAGGACGCCGCGCACCTTTTTGTACAGCTTGTTCTGCTTGGCTTCAAGGGTACCCATTTGGGTCTCTTTCAGGCAGAACGCCGCAATCTTTTCTACAGTCTCCTGCTGCACCAGCGCCCAACCGATTTTTCGGCTGAGCATATCCACATATTCCTGTGTGAAGCTCTCGGCAACTGCCTGCGCTTTGCGTGCGCGGGCAACCAGGGAGCTGACATATTCTTTATCGGTCATTTTATTGTGTTCATCCCTTTCATCCTTATATAATGGTGTGTCTAATTTGCATTGCCGGAGATGTTGCTACATGTGCTTTTGTGCACACCTAGCATCTTGCCGGTAAGAGGCGCATCCACATGATCCGCTATGCATTGTACCGTCCCCAGCAGCTTGTCGAGATCAACGCCGGTTTCGTACCCCATCTCGTGCAGCATATGGATGGTATCCTCCGTGGCTGTGTTTCCCTCTGAGCCAGGTGCGAAAGGACATCCGCCCAAACCGCCCGCAGAGGTCTCGAAATCCCGCACGCCCATCCCTGCTGCTACACAAATGTTCGCGAGACCCATTCCGCGGGTGTTATGGAAGTGCAGCGCCAGACTGGTCGCGGGAAATTCTCTTTGCATCGCTGCAAGAAGACTCCGTACCTGTGCCGGATTCGCTACGCCGATGGTATCGCAGAGGGTGATTCCCTGCACACCCAGCTTGGTTGCTGCCTCTACTAAATGCAGCACGTTTTCCTCCGGAACCTTCCCGGAGAAGGGACAGCCAAAGGCGGTAGCCACATCCAGCCGGACTTGCATCGTCGGCAGGGCTTTGATTATCGTATTCAAGCTCGCCAGTGACTCATCGATCGTCCGGTTGACATTGGCACTGTTGTGCGCCTCGCTGGCTGAGATAACACAGACAACCTCTCGGATGCCACTTTCGAAGGCATTCTCAGCCCCCCGCAGGTTTGGCACTAGGGCGATCGGCCGCAGGTCAGCATACCGCGCAATGACAGCTTTGGCCACGTCGGCAGCATCTACCATCTGGGGGATTGCCTTCGGGCTGACAAAAGAGGTCACCTCTATCTCACGGATACCTGACTGATACAGCCCGTCAATAATTGCCAGCTTGGTCGGCGTATCAATGAAGCTCTTAACATTTTGGAAGCCGTCTCTCGGCCCCACATCAATAATTTGTATTTTTTTGTTACAATCCATCAGAATACACCCTCGCTTGTATACGCCGCAATCTCATCAGCGGACAGTCTAAGCCACTCACTGTAGACAGTGGCATTGTCCTGGCCAAGGGCGGGCGCCGGGGTGCGGATGGCAGCCGGTGTCTCCGACAGCTTCAGCTGTGAACCGGTAATAGTCATCCTGCCGGCCTTGGGATGGTCTACATCCACAAACATATCCCGCGCCTTCACATGCGGGTCGTGAACCACCTGCTCGATGTTGTTTATGGGTGCTGCCGGCACACCGCCGGCCAGCAGCGCGTTCACCGCTTCCTCCGTGGTGCGGGCGCTGCTCCAGCGGATGATCTCCTGACGGATAGCAGGCCAGTTTTTCAGGCGCTCCCGATTAGTGGCTGTCGTCTCGCTCTCCTCGAGATCGGGCCGTTCCATTACCTTACACATGGCACGCCACAGCTTGTCGTTGGCGGCGCTTACCATCAAATCGCCATCCTTGGTGGGAAAGCCGTCGGTGGGATAATTGGATTCGTAGCGGTTGCCGATTCGTTCTGGCAGCCGCTTCTCCACCAGATAATAGCTTTGGATGACCTGCATACTGGCAATGCCGCAGTCCATCAGCGCAATGTCAACCTTCTGTCCGGCACCGGTTCGATTACGGTATTGCAGTGCGCCCAGCAGCCCCACCGCTGCCGAAAGACCGGCCAGATAGTCCGCCATAGGCGTGCCGACGCGTGTGGGGCCACTCTCGGGCCAACCGGTGGTGCTCATCAGGCCGCTCATGGCCTGCCCAATTGCGTCATAGCCGGGTCGCTGGGAATAAGGACCCGTGTGCCCAAAGCCGGAGACTGCGCCATAGACAAGGCCGGGATTGAGCTTTTTCAGTTCCTCATAGCCAAGGCCCAGCCGCTCCATAACGCCGGGACGGTAGTTTTCCACGACCATATCCGCCTGCTTCACCATTTTGCGGAACAATGCCTTGCCGGTTTCGCTCTTCAAATTCAGGGTAATTCCCTTTTTGTTACGGTTCAAATTTAAAAAATAGGCGCTCTCGCCGTTCTGAAACGGGCTGAATGCACGGCTGTCATCGCCCTTGGCGGGCACTTCAATCTTGATGACCTCCGCGCCCATATCCGCCAGCATCATCGTGCAGACAGGCCCCGCTAACACGCGGGTAAGATCCAGCACTTTCACCCCGGCCAGCGCGCCGCTTTGTTCGTTCATGACCTATGTTCACCTCATTTTATCCCTGTATAAATAGCCACGGGCAAGCCCGGCCACTTTGCGCTGTTCTCCTGCGTAGCCGCCCCTTTCCACAGCCGCCGTGTAGAAAGGGGCAGGACTCTGGATAGATTAGAAAATGCCAATACGCGGCAGCTCGTGGAGCGACTTCCAGCCTTCGCTCATCGGCTCGCGCAGATATGGTTCAACCTCTGCGTCGGTGCGATAGGTCAGCGCGCTTGCCGGGGGAACCTGACCCGCCGGATAGACTTTCAGGATTTCGTCAATCATTAAGGTCAGATAGCGGCAAATTGCAGCTACCGGGCGTTTTGCTTTCTCGGCAGTGCCTCTGCTGGGATAGCCTACTACGCCCTCCGGGGTGCCATGACGCTCAATGGTCGTGTGGCCTACACCCTCCGACCACGCGTGGGGTCGATGCATACCGTCGACGGAGTTGTCGTAAAAGCCTTTCAAAAAGAGGGGCTGCGATTGGGCATCCACGCAGACGCTCATATCCACCATGTCACCAAACAGCAGATTGGCGACGGCGGTTTCCGCTTCGTCGGCATGGACGAAATGCGTGGTCATGGCATTCTCGTGATCCTCGACAGGATAGAAGAACTCACGAACAGCTCTGTGCCATTCTACAATGGTCACAAATGCAGGAACCTGGAAGCGACGGAAGAATTCCTGCACCGCGGATTCCATCATCCACCGCTGGCCGTGGTTGTTAATCAGGATGATTTTGCGGAACCCGTCATCCCACAGACCGGCAATGGTGTATACCAGCAACTCGCGCACCGTTTCTTCCGGGATGATGCAGGTGCCGGGCATACCGCCATGGTGGTAGGGGTGCCCGCCATAGTTCAGCGCCGGGAACGCCAGCGAAACTTCGTATCCCTTCTTGGCGGTGTAGCGGCGAACGCCCTCACAAATCTGCGAGACCATAAAGGTATCCAGCCCGCTGGGGTTATGTATGCCGTGATTTTCGGTACAGCCACAGGGAAGCAGAACAATGTCGTTTTTTCTTCTCTTCTCAATCACCTTGTTGCGGGGCGTGTTCTGGATGTAGCAGCCCGCCTTGCCAAACTCAGATTCGTTGGGCAGCTCGTACTCCTCCAGAATTTTGTCGATATCCTCGGTCGTTGCATCCCAAAGTTCTTTTTTCATCTTTCCGACGACGGTATCCTCAAAGAACACTGCGGGATTATTTGTATAAATCCATTTGTCTGCCATGATAATAGCCTCCCTATCTTGTTTTAGTCTTCCATGATGATCATGACCTTGATCGCCTTATCCTTGTGATCGATTGCCATGTCAAACCCATCTTGAATCTTCTCCAGCGGGTAGTAACCGGTGACGAACTTGCTGTAGTCAATGCTTTTCTTTACTCTATCCATAAACTTGATGGTCTTGGTGAAGAACCAGGGCTGGCCGGCGCTGCCCTGCAAATTTAGACCCTTCCAGATGGCCTTGCCGATTTCGATGCCAATCTTGCGGCCTATGGAGTGGCCCACAAAGCGGATACGGGCATGCGGCTTCGCGATGTCTACCGTGGTGGAGACACCGAAATCACTGCCGGTGCATTCCACAATGAAAGAAGCGCCCTGCCCATCGGTCTCGGCAAAAACGACCTCTTCTACGTTCTCATTGAACGGATCAATGGCACGATCGACACCGATAACCTCCAGCGCCATGTTGCGGCGGAACTCCACGGGATCAACGATCATGACCTTTGCGCCCGCAGACTTGCAGATGGTGGCGGCAAACAAACCTATGGGACCCGCGCCGAAGATGACGCAATCATCCGTTTGGCCAACGTATCCGCTGCGACCGTAGATGCTGTAATAGGCCACCGAGCAGGGTTCCACCAGCGCGCCCTCCACGTAGGTCATGCTGTCGGGCACCTTGTAGCAGAACTGCTCTTCACCTACCAAGTACTGACCCATACCACCGGGTGCTGTAGGCATGAAGCCGACTTCGTTCCAGTTGGTACAGTACGAGTTGTTGATGCCCTCTTTGCAAATTTCGCAGCGATTGCAGGAGTTGGCGCATTCACCGGTGACGCGGTCGCCGACCTTTAGGGAGATAACGCCGGAACCGATGGCAACGACGTCGCCACACCACTCATGGCCGGGGGTGTAGGGCCCCAGGTCGTAGCGGCCTTCCTTGGAATGCCCCAGATAGCACTCCACGTCACTGCCGCAGATACCGGACGCACGAACCTTGACCAGAATCTGGGTGGGCTTCAGCTCCGGAATGTCAACCGTTTCCAGTCGCAGATCCTTTGGGCCGTACATAAATGCATTCAACGTTTTCATAAAAGCACTCCTTATGTTTGTTTTCTGTACAAACCAATTATATAAATAAAATCCTCCTCTAAATATACTTTCCAACGCAGACTTCATTACTTTATCCTTTTTGCCATCATTGTTCCTGCATAAATAGCATCACGTATCTTCCCTGGCTGTTGACAGTCAGCCAGATAATAAACAATATTATCATTGCAAAAGTGAGGGGAAATATGATTCGGCTGAAGGCCAGCTGCCAAAATTACAGTATCAACTGTAATGGAGAATTCCTCTCCACTTTGCAGATTCTTGAGCCATACTTTGTTTTCTTCAATACGTTGAACACCTGTTGTGGTATATACCTTCACACCGTTTTCATGGAGTTTGATCCGCAGGACTTCCGCACTTTCTTCATACATATCAGCGCAGATCCTATCCTGCATTTCAATAATGTTTACCTGTCTCGGCTTTGCATCTTTTCGTTTACGTGTATGGTATAACAACTTACGGTCTTTCGCAGAATCGACACCATCAAACGCGACCTTAACCGCCTCATCACAGAAATATTCTGCTATTTCAGCACCGCTCGCGCCACCTCCAATAATCACAACACGGTTACCCACGCGTTCCGGATGGAGTAGTGCTTCTGTCGCTGTCAAAACATCATATCGATCTGATCCTGCAATAATTCGAGAGTATTTCGCGCCAGTTGCAAAAACAATCCGATCAGACTGTACCATCTGGACCAATTGTTCGTTAAACTCACAAGACAATCGCAGTTCAACGCCGGCAATCTGAAGTTCATTTGCATACCAGTTGATCAATTCAGAAATAGACTGCTTACCAGGCGGAATCGCAGCAGCCAACATAGTTCCACCAAGCTTATCTGCCTTATCCGCAAGGACCACTTGATGCCCGGCGTTCTGCAAAGAAAGTGCTGCTGACAGTCCACTGGGGCCTGTACCAACAACCAAAATTCGCATAGGCGTGGTATGAGATCCTGCGCTGTCCTTAAACATATGATCCCTGCCCAACTTCGGATTAACTGTGCATCGAACACTCATACCCTTATTCAATGTCGCAAAACACTCTTGGCACCCCAGACATCTCCGAATTCTATTATTTTCTCCCCTGACTGCTTTTAGGCAAAATGCTTCATCGGCAAGCAATACGCGGCCAAGCGCAACCAAATCCATGCAACCATCTTCGATATGCTTATTCATCATATCAGGGTCACGCAACATACCTGCACAAATCACAGGAATGCTTACAGCTGCTTTAATCTGCTTTGACCATGTGGACAAGAAGCCTTCTTCGTTAGCTAAGCCACTGGGCCGGACGTTAAACAAGCCCGATGCAGGAATTCCCGAGGAAAGGTCAATCGCATTAACACCTGCAGCTTCCAATAGCTTTGCAATTGCAACTGCTTCTTCCAGGTCCCTGCCACCTTCACAATACTCATTGATCGAATACCGAACCATGATCGGATAATTCTTGCCAAGTGCCTGTCTGCATTTGTAAATGATTTCAGTCAGCATCTGCATACGGTTTTCCAGAGAACCACCATACTCATCCGTACGCTTATTATACAGCGGCGTCAAAAACTGCGCTAGTCCATAGCCATGCGCTGCATGCAGTGTAATGGCATCAAAGCCAGCTGTCTTTGCACGTATTGCAGCATCTACAAACCGATTCTCAATTTCATGAATTTCATCAACGGTAAGTGGCCGCACAGGTCTTGAATAGTGCGAAATATCAGAAGCAGATCTCAACTCGCCAATTTCTGCCTCTGAGCCATAATACGCTAATTCAATGGACACCTTTGCATCATAGCCGTGCAGGCGATCAACCAGTTCCCACCACCCAGGAACAAATTTATCATGCGTCATTAATGGTTGAACTGCGTGATTAATCAGACTTTCAACTACTGAGGCCGCTTCCACCACAATTAACCCTACCTCATTTTTTGCACGCTGCTCAAAATATGAGATCATTTGCTCGGTGACTGCACCATTTTCATTCGAAAAATTTGTATTCATTGGTGCCATAACCATTCGATTTTTGACTACCATTTTTCCAATTCTAATAGGGCTAAATAATGTTTTATTCATGTACATCTACCACTTATAAGCTGCCATTACATTTTTCACAATGGCCTCTTTTGTCAGCCCGTTTGCTTCCAACTGATAACCAAGAGTTGCTGTCATACCAAAGCAGTCCTGCATCCCAAGCCGGCTTAGCGCTACATTACATTTATTATCCATTAGCACTTCTGCCACTGCGCTGCCCAGACCGCCAATGGTACTGTGGTTTTCACAAGTCACGATCAGGCCAGTCTCTTTGGCTGCCTTCAGGATGGATTCTTCATCAATGGGTTTGATCGATGCCATATCGAGGACACGTGCCTGAATTCCCTTTTCTTCCAACAGCCCAGCCGCATCCATAGCAATACCGACCATGATGCCGGCAGCGATCAGAGTGACGTCTTTACCTTCTCGCAATTGCCGAGCCTTTCCCAGCTCAAAAGCAGGAACATCGTTATACACATGCCGCAGATACATTTTAGGTTGCCGAAAGTACACAGGGCCCTCATATTCGGCCATAAACCGGGTGATGGCTTCCAGCTCATATGTGTCGCCTGGCTCCACCACGACCATACCAGGGAAGCTACGCATGATGGCTACATCCTCGACGCCGATGTGGGTGCCTCCGTTTTTCTCAGCTGTCAGGCCTGCATACAGGCCGCAGACTTTGACATTTGCATGATTGTAACAAACCGAAATGCTGACCTGATCGCACGCTCTCTTTGTGGCGAAGTTTGCAAAGGAGCTGGAGAACACATTCTTTCCACACAGGGCCATACCTGCAGAAGCTGCCATGCAGTTCTGCTCTGCAATACCAAAGTTGATGTGACGCTTCGGAAATTCTTTCATAAAAGCCTTTGTACCAAAACAATGCATCAGATCCGTATCACAAACCATGATATTGGGGTACTTGTGACCGAGTTCGACCATAAGGGGGCCAAAGACCTCCCTGTTGATTAAAGAACGTTTGCTCTGTTCCGCCATAATTCAAGCACCCGCCTTTCTAGTGAGCTCGGCCAGTTCCTGATGGCTCAAAAACATGATCGATTTTTCAATATCGCCATAACCAAGTCTCTCGTAGTTTGCGGCGATCTCTGCCAGTGCCTGTGCACCCTCAGCTTTTGTCATCTTCCGGCTGTGCCAGTCGCTTTCATTTTCCATGTAGGAAACGCCCTTACCCTTGACCGTGTCGGCGATCAGTACACACGGCTGATTCTTAATTTTTTCCATCTTGGACAGACAATCGTACAGTTCCTGCAAGCTATGGCCGTTACAAGTCTCCACATGCCAACCAAAGGCTTCCCACTTTGCTCTCTGATCGCCCAACGGCATAACATCGTTACTGAAGCCGTCGATCTGAAGGCGGTTGTTGTCCACGATGACCTTCAGATTGCCCAGCTGATACTTGGAAGCGGACATCGCTGCCTCCCAAATCTCACCGGACTGACATTCACCGTCGCCCAATACACAGTAGACATTATACTTTGCTTCATCTGCCCGGTCTGCAAGCGCCATGCCCACTGCCATGGACATGCCCTGCCCCAAAGCACCGGTGGAAGCATCGACACCAGGGGTCAGTTTACGATTGCAATGCTTCGGCAGCATGCTGTTGTCTTTATCGAAAACGCGCAGCTTGTCTTTTTCGAAGTATCCCTTATCCGCGAGAATGACATACTGTGTCGGGCTGGAATGTCCTTTTGAGATCACTAAATAATCTCTTTTCGGATCCAACGGATTCTGTGGATCAATCTTCAAAAAACCGCCATAATACAATGTTGTCATTATTTCAAGAACCGACAGCGATCCTCCTGGATGGCCTGAGCCCGCATAGTCCATCATGGCCACCAGGTTATATCTCAGTTCTTCTGTCTTTTGGCAAAGCAGACGAAAATCGCATGATTTAACGTCCATACTGTCACTCCTCGTCTAATTTGTATACATCAATAAAGATTTGTCGTTCAATAGATATTAAAACAAGCTTTTCAGCAACTGCAGGTCTTTTTCAAGCAGTTCAAAGCAGTCATTGCTCAACAAACGCAGCGGCAATCTATCGTAATAGTTTTCGCTTACTATCCAGCCTGAATAGCCGATTTCCTTCAACGCATCAATCGACTTGTAGAAAGATGTCTCTCCTTCACCAAGCATGGATCCACTAATGATCTCTCTCGTTCCATCTTTAACGTGGACTTCAGCAATATAATCCTTCAATGTCCGAATCATGTCCGGAGCATATGTACCATTATAATAGTAAGGATTCTGCGTATCGAAATAGATTCGGAAGTTTTCTCTTCTTACCAAAGTAATCAACTTGAGATTGTCTTCAGCAGACAGTGCGTTTTCAGAGCAGATCACGATACCGGCTTTACTGGCGTAATCACATGCCTTATGATAGCAATCTATAGTCATCTCCCAGTCTTTTTCATTTCTAATCAGAGAAGCAAAGAAACTTGGGAAATACACTTTAGGGATTTTCATATTCGCAGCAGCATCAATTGCTTTTACGATGGTGTCTTTAACAATTCGTCTTGTTTCGGTGCCCTCCAGATTCGTTAGGCCGCGCTCGCAAAAATCATTTACACCCAATGTCGGAAATTCAATTCCATAATCCTCAGCAGCCTGAACATACTCTCTTTGGATTCTAGGATTTGAAAGCGGGAACCCATGCTCGTAATCGCCAAATTCCAAAACAATCCCGTTAATGCCGATCTCCGACAAAATTTTAAAGTTCTGTATTCCAGGAATTGGCAAAGCCCATTCGCAAATACCAAACTTAATGATGTTGTTCATTCTAATAATCCCCTATCACAAGCAAATTGTCCCATCCAATCCATTCATTGCGCAAAACAATTTTGTTTCCGCTTATACTTAATTAATACAAAAGAGATCCACCTGCAATGGTAACAGAAATACCGGTAATGTAGTCAGATTTGTTACTGGAAAGGAATGCAATCAACTCAGCCACTTCACAGGGCCTCGCATATCTATGTAGTGGCACGGCGTCCAGCCACATCTTTTCAAATTCTTCAAGAGAAACATTCTGCTCCTTGCTGATTCTTTTTGCAGTTTCTCGAATCATTTCAGTCTCAGTCTTTCCGGGACAAACCGCATTTACTGTAATATTATACGGAGCCAACTCAAGTGCCAAAACCTGCGTCAGCATACCGACGCCTGCCTTAGAACAGCAATATGCGCCCTGAGTATCCTCGCCCAATTTACCTGCAATAGAGGAAATACTGACAATCTTGCCGCTCTTTTGTTCCATCATAATCGGAGCTACTGCTTTTGCACACAGGAAAACACTCTTGAGATTAACATTCATCGTTTTATCCCAATTTTCTTCCGACATATCCACAAGCTTTCCAGGGATGTCGATTCCTGCACAATTGACAAGAATATCAATTCTGCCAAAAGTCTCCATAATCTTTGCAAATCCCTCTGCGACAGATTTGGAAGAAGACACATCCATAGGAACTGCCAGTGCTTTACGTCCAAGTCCTTCGACTTCTTTGGCAGCTTGAATTGCCATTTCTTCTCGCAAGTCGATTGCAGTGATATCTGCACCTCTTTCTGCAAGTGTAAGACTTGTAGCCCTACCAATTCCACGAGCCGCACCAGTTACAACTGCTACTTTTCCTTCAAATTCCAACATAATTACTTCGTATGACATGCACATAGCAAAAACTAGTGACGCATACTCTCCTTTCTAGTTTAGTTTTTATCGTAGTCTGTTGATCTTTCCCGATATTCTGGTCATTTTTGTTGAAAGTATATCGTCATTGATTAAAAAAGGGAGTTACCAAGAATTTACCTTCTGAAGTTTTTTTTGAATCCTTTATGGCATCGATCGCATGATCAATATCATAGCATCTAGAAATAACCGGACTTAAGTCGAGGCGACCAGATGTTACCAAATTAATGATCATCGGATAAATATTGTGTCCAGCATTCCCATTTGTACCAATATAAGAGGCTGCACATTTTTGATACTTTGTTGAGGAAATATTCGTCTTTGTCGCAGAAAAACCAATCTGAACGATCTTTCCGCCAACAGCCAAAGAATCTTCCATTTCAGGAATTGTTGCATTAAGATGTTCTGTGGCCTCAACCATCATTGACGCGCCTCTATGCTCAGTAATTTCCATAATTACATCAGCAGGCCTACAACCTTCGCGCTTTAGCGCTGCCGTGGAAAAGACGTAATCTGCTCCTACCTTTTGGGCCAACTTGAGCCTGTATTCCGAGGAGCCACCAAATGCAATGACTTTTGCAGCGCCTGCAGTTTTAGCAAGCGCAATTGCCGCCAATCCGATCATACCGCAACCAAATACCACGACATTGCTGCCGGGCAGGAAACCACCTGCTCTGATAAACATGCCATTATACACTACAGCCACAGGCTCTGTAAGTGCTCCTACTTTCAATGCCTGTTCTTTGGAGCCAAAAACATTAATAAAATCGTTAATTCTATAGCAATTTTTCTCTTTCACAACCGCGTACTCGGCAAAACCGCCATCTGCAGTAAACCCGATCTCATCCAGGTTTTCGCAATGATTAAACATACCCATCCTGCAGGACATACAGTTGCCACACCAAACTGTATTTTCCAGTGTAATCAGGTCCCCATTTTGCAAATATTTAACATCTTTACCGCATTCAATGACTTCGCCTGCAAACTCATGTCCGATTGTGCAGGGCCACTTGCACTGACTTGTCCAATTCGTATATCCCTCATCATCGTTGAACAATAGTTCAATATCGGAACCACATACACCACAAGCTCCAATCTTGACCAAAACCTCGTCATCCTTTGGCTTCGGCATTTCCTTTTCAACCATTTCCAAAACAGGATTTCGGTAGATATGATTGCCCTTCAGCGCTCTTTTTTCAGCAATCTCTTTATCTGTCAAATGGTATTCCTTTTTAGGATCCCATGTTGCCAATATTTGCAAAGCTCTCATAGCTCTCACCCGCTCAAGCTGTTTTAAATATTACTCTGCTTTTCTCATCTTCGCGCAGTCAACGTAAACAGCAACAATAATAATAAGGCCTGTTGCAATCTCTTGCCAATATGTCGATACATTCAGAATCGTCAAGCCTACCTTCAGGACGCTCAAAATCAAAGAGCCCAATAGGGTTCTTTGAACACTTCCCTTGCCGCCCGAGAGCGAAATGCCACCAATAACGGCAGATGCGATCGCGTATTGCTCATATCCAGCACCTGCAGTTGCTGCAGCAAATTGCAATCTAGCTACCATCATAATACCAACGATAGATGCAAACAGAGAGCTAAGTACATAAACAGACAGTTCCGTCATCTTAACGTTAATGCCCGCCAATTTCGCAGCTTTTCTATTTCCGCCTACTGCGTATACTTTGCGGCCATATCTGAATTTTGACATAACAAATATTATAATAATATACAGCACGAGAAGGTATAGAATGAAAATCGGAATGCCAAAAACGGTAGAATTTGAGATCAGGCCGAGTTCCCTCGGCAATGCACCAATGGACTTGCCGCCGCCAATCAGCAACGTAACTCCCTTAGTTACAGATGCCATGCCCAAAGTCATAATAAAAGGAGGAATTCTTCCGTAGGCGACGCCCAAGCCATTAAACAGTCCGGCGCACATTCCAATTACCATACCTGCCAGACATGCGACAAAAATGCTCCCGCCCCAGTTTTTCAAAGCGTATGCAACCATCATACCTACTAAAGCAACCTGGGATCCAGCAGACAAATCAATACCGCCTGCAAGAATGATCAAAGACAGGCCAATGCCGAGTATGCCAATCATCGCAGACTGAGAAATAATATTGTAAATGTTAGATGCCGTAAAAAACTTCAAGCCGTTGAATGCGCACAATATCTCAAAAATGATTGCAAGCATAGCTATACCGATATAAAGCGTATAGTTCTGAAGCTTCAGCTTTTTAATTCGATCAATAGCCATTATTATCCTCCACTCTAACCATTAACAACACAGCGTGTGACGTCCTGCTGTGTCAGAGATCCATCGTTTTCCAACGATGTCACAATTCTTCCGTCATACATTATAAGGATCCTATCGCTCAACTTTAGCAGTTCAACAATATCCGAAGAAATTACGATAATCGAAGCCCCATACTTCGCCAGATCCATTATAATATCATAAATTTCACTTCTGGCACCCACATCAATTCCGCGTGTTGGCTCGTCAAAAATATAAACATCCGCTTCCGTAGACAGCCATTTTGCTATAACAACCTTTTGCTGATTGCCACCGGAAAGCGTCTGTGCTTCCTGGAAAATAGAGTTGGTGCGAACATTCAACTTCTTTACGGAATCCTGTACATAACGGTTTATCATTTTGGTGCTGACCAAGTTTTTACCAAATCGTTTCAAAGAAGGTAAGACCACATTTTCAGCAATGGAATGTTCAACGACCAATCCCTCATCTTTTCGGTCTTCGCTGAGATAAACCACGCCATTGCTTAAGCTGTCTTTAATCTTTTTCGGACGCAATTCAACCGTATCGTTTTTAACAGTAATTCTCCCTTTGCTTCGGGCATAATCTCCAATGATACATTTGGCCGTTTCTGTGCGTCCGGAACCAACCAGGCCAGCAAATCCAAGGATCTCACCTTTGTGTAACGTAAAGCTAATATCCTTCAGAAAATCTTTATAATAAAGCCCTTCTACCTTTAAAGATGCTTCTTCTAATTTGATATACGAATTGGACTCTTTTTTAAATTGGACGGATTTTCCAATCATCATACTGGTCAACTCATCGACACTTGAATTCTTAATCTCCACAGTGCCGATCGTTTCGCCATTTCTCATAACTGTGCATCTGTCACCAATTTCAAAAATCTCCTGCATACGGTGAGAGATATACACAATGCTTACACCCTGCGCCTTCAATTCTCGAATGAGCATAAACAAACGCTCTGTATCTTTATCGGTAATTGCTGCAGTTGGCTCATCCAATACCATTACGCGAGCATTCAGGGAAAATGCTTTCGCAATTTCAACCATTTGTCTTTGAGCGATGCTTAAATCGCTAACAAGAGTTCGGGGAGCAATGACGATGCCTGCCGCTTCAAGGTATTCCCCCGCCTTTTTTATCATTTTGGCTTTGTCAAGAAGAGGCCCCCTCATTTCCTCTCTATTTAAAAACATGTTTTCATATACAGGAACATGTGGATTTAAATGCAGTTCCTGATAAATCACCGATATGCCGTTCTCAATTGCTTCCTGGGTAGAACGGAAATTCATCTCTTTCCCATCCAAAATTACCGTTCCCGAGTCTTTGCGATAATCCGCAGAAAGGATTTTGATTAAAGTCGATTTTCCCGCCCCGTTTTCACCCATAACCACATGAACTTCACCTGGCTTGATTTCAAGGTGTGCATTGCGCAGGACTGGAACTCCAAAAAAACTCTTGCATATATCTCGCATTTCCAATGTGTACTCCGTCATCAATTCGTCCCTTCCTTTTTTATAATAAGCTTGCCCCTCAGTTTAAAACCTCTGGGGCAAGCTCACTAGCTTGACCGGTTAGCTAGGAAACATATTTACCGCAAGCACATTGCTATATCAGTTCGTGGGGAAGTTTTTGGCAATAAATGCATCTACATCGAGTCCAATGCTGCTGACAGGCGGCACATAAGTAACAGCTTCGTAAGGCTTCCCATTCAGTGCCTGAACCGCAACCTTAACAGCTTCCTCACCGATAGAACACTGCTGTGCGACGCCCACTGCAATGGTCCCATCCTTAATCAGTTCCGCATTTTCAGGAATAATGTCTACTGCAACAATATTGATCTGACCCGTAAGACCAGCTGCATCAACCGCACTGGCTGCACCAATACCCAGGTTACAGGCAACCGTATAAATGAGCTTCACATCGGGGTGTGCTGTCAGGGCGGTCTGTACCACTTCAAAACCTTCATCTGCCGTCCAGTCAGTCGCCTGATCCATAACGATCTCGAAATAATCTTCGCCTACTGCTTCAAGAAAAGCTTTGTGGCGCACAATAGAATTGGCGTGGCTTTCTGCACCTCTGACGAGCACGACTTTGTCGCCCTTGTTCGCCAGATTGTTTTCGAGGACAATCTCGCCTGCCATGGTACCGATTTCTACGGCACTCGTTCCGACAAACGGTGCAGGCTCTGTCACACCAGCTGCAGCATAGGCCTCTTCATTGATATGCATATCATAGTTGACGAAAACAACACCAGCATCCTGGCACATTTTCACACCGTTTGCCATTGCAGCAGGGTCATTCGGTGCACAAAGAATTGCATCACAGCCATTGGCGATCATTGTTTCGATCAGCTTCAGCTGCTGCTCAGAATCAATCAGCGTAAGGCCGCCCTGAATTACCATTTCATAACCCTGAGCTTCGCCATATGCTCTTGCAGACTCAGTCATGCCAACTTGGAAGGAGTCATCCATCGACATCGGAATAACACCAATTTTGTAGGTTTTTACATCCGCTTCAACGGAATCATTAGGCTGCTCGGACACAACCTCTTTGCCAGAGGCATCAGGTGCCGGTTTCGGGTTAGCGGGTTTCGTAGCGCAGGCACACAACAGGAGCATAGAAATTGCCAGAATAATTGCGATCAATCTTTTCATGTTACTTCTCTCCTTATAATTTTTGATTAGCAAGCTAAGCAAGCTGATGATATAATAGGAAATTTCCCGATAATTGTCAATATGTTTAATAAACAAACTTATTATTTATTTTTTGGTGCTTCTCAATATATGTATCTGATTCCTGTTTCACAACTGTACTTCGAACGGTTATGGCTATTCCATATGGTCACCATCGGACTATACATAGATAACGGCTTTTTCGACATGATGGGTATCACTGAGTCGTAGAACCTTCACGTAATCCACCTGCCAGGGGGCTGGGACCTCAGAATCAGGGATGACTGTGATGCTACCAATTCGGGTGGATTGTAACGATTGACCTTTTATAAACACACACTTGCACAGATAGTATTCCGTATATGGCTTGTATTTTCAATGTTCAATTTTTGATTATAAAACACTTTGATAATAATTGACAAATAGTGTTAGACGCATTATAATTGTTTAATAAGGAAACAATTGCTGGCAGGAGGGTTGCAGTTGAATTTAGATAAGACCAACTTCAATAATGTTCGCACCAGCAACATTTCTTTGGTGATGAAGCATGTATTGATGAGTGATGCACCGATTTCCAGAGCAGACATCTCCAAGAAGACTGGCCTGACGCGGGCTACAATTTCTTCGCTGGTAGCAGATCTGATCGACCTGAAATTTTTGGAAGAGGTCGGCGAGAGCAGCACAAAATCGGTCGGTAAGAAAGCTGTTTTGCTTCGGGTTCGTATCGACACGGTGTTTACCATCTCTGTAGAATTCTACTCATCCAAAATCTATGTGGCCAAAGAAAATCTGCTCGGCATGCCGGAGAGCAAGCATTATGCGAAAGTCTCCCCGGATGCCACAGAGGAGGAGATCTGTTCCAAGCTGTTTTCTATGATCGATGACCTGATGGCCGAGATGTCCGCTGTTGGACAGATTTGCTACGGCATCGGTCTTGCGGCTCCCTCTCCCATCAAAGGTAACGCTATGCAGTATTCGATCCACTTTGCCGCCCTCTGTGGGATCGACCTTATCACCCGGTTGCAGGCACGATACTCCTGTAGAATTTCAGTGCTTAATAACGCCGACGCAGCTGCGTTGGCAGAGAGCCGGTACGGAAAACACGTCAACTGCGATTGCCTTGTTTATCTGTGGGTAGAACAAGGTGTCGGCTGCGGCGTGGTCAAGAACAGTGAATTGGTCGTGGGGCGCAATCATGTCTCCACGGAATTCGGCCACAGCACAGTGAAGCTGGACAGTGAGGTCACATGCTTCTGTGGGAAAAAGGGCTGTCTTTGCAGTTATGGCTCTGATCGCGCCTTAGCCCGGTTGCTGCGGGAGTCCTCTTTGACGCAGGATCTGGTCGCCGGGTCCCGCGATGTGCCCATGATCAATTACATAGAGCTGGAACACCAGTACACCCACAGCTTCCGGGAGGTGCAGGGAACGCTGGCGGCGTATTTGGATGAGGTGGCTCATTATTTCGGGGCCAGCACGGCCAATCTGATCAACATCATCGTGCCAGACATCATCGTCGTGCAGGGCGAGCTGTTCCATCTGCCGCGCTTTTTTGACACCTTTAAGCGCTACTGCGAGCACTACACTCATCCGATTTATAATGGGTCTTGCATCATCACGGATTCCTCCGTAGGCAAGGACGCAGTACTGATTGGCGCCTCTGTGCAGCTGCTTGACGAACTCTACTCCAACCCCTATTGCATCTCCGGTTTCTACACTAGTGAGAGAGCGCTGCTTTTGGAAATGGCCGCCATTACCAGTGAGGTGTGACACCCACTTTACCCGCCTAGCCAGAGGCCGCAACAGCGAAGGCACTCAGGTCCGGCTAGCAGCGTTTTGTCATGATGGCTCACAGGTCGATGCGGTTTCTGGCAATCAGCTGAATGACATTGGGCAGATGCCGTGGCTAGAGCTGCCGACGTTACTGGAGAAAAGGACGGCTTTCTTCTGCAGCAGCATAAGGACCGGCGTCTGCCGGGAGGTCATGCCGATATTCACAATCTTAGAACCTGTATTCACAAGCGATTGAGCAAGGTATGAGCGTGAGAGATTTTAATGATCGATTCGGCAGAATCGACAGAAATCTCATAATCTTTGCTAAGACGGCGAGAATTGTTGAGCC
>Ga0153950_1000188_pt1 | contig 26914 bp, 29 predicted proteins | sample TSNJ034MetaG_FD_104737 | JGI IMG/M metagenome (GOLD analysis project Ga0153950, IMG submission 104737) | Attine ant fungus gardens microbial communities from New Jersey, USA - TSNJ034 MetaG | ecosystem: Host-associated > Fungi > Mycelium > Unclassified | place: USA: New Jersey, Wharton State...
CATAACCAATTTCATGGAGTTGGGGAAAATGGTGGATGTCTCTGTCTACAAGTGATCATTGTTTGAAGAATACAGCCATTCTTTGCAAGGAGCATGCAATATTCTTGGCATCACCTCTTAGGAATTTGTCAATGCCAAATAGGGATATTGGAGCAAAATTGCCATCCCAGAGGTTGGGGTCTGCTGGGCCATTGGCTTGGTATGGTATGACAGAGGGTTCCATACATGGATTTGGTTCGATGTCGTTGGTTGAGGGGTGTGCGGTGAACTCTAGGTGTGTTTGATTGTTGACTTCGGCTTGTCTGTTCTGACCTTGTAGTTGGTTTGAGGGAGGGGGAGAGATGTCTTCTTCCATGCTGACTTGCTCAGCTCATGGGACATTGTTGTTTTGGGATTCCATTCTTTCCGCATAATCCAGAGATGACGTGGTAATGTTGGATTCCATTGACGGTGGTCTCTGTGAGTTGTTGTTAGTATTGGTCTGGGTGCGTCCTCTGCTGTCATCATTGGGATAACTGTTTGTATCATAGTTTAATGTGGGGTTTGGTTGTGATGTAGGTTGTATGGGGGGGGGGGAATTTAGTATATTCGCAGACTCTCCTATGGGCGCTACCATTGTTGATGGTAGTACGTGGGAGAAAAGTGATGATGCCAAATCTTTCCAACCTGTGACATTAACAGTAGGCTTTTTCATCAAGCCATCACTTAACAGCTAACAGCTATCGTGTGTACTAGTCCAACCCCCTTATAGGTCAATCTATTAGCCGGTTAAATCAGTAGCGAAGGTTCGTGTGACAATAAATGCAAGGCGATGCAGCGATGAGAGTATATTCTCTCATGTGGTGGAGCAATGTGGGAGAGTTTGTTGAATGCTGAATAGCAATGTCAGTCCTGATCTTTACGCCAAATCCTTTTGTCCAAGTCCGGAGACTCCGAATGTAGATAGATACTAATCAGCTTCATCAGGTCACGATTCCAAATTCATGAGAATTCGGATGAAAACCTGGCAGTTTCTGATTCTGGTTGATTCTTGATTGATTAGCCGATGACGCCCATGTGAACCTCTGGGGAATAGGCTGTGTTCAGCTCATTGTGTCCATTCCTACATTCAAACAACCACCATGCCGAAGCCACGTAGAAGTTGAATCTTCAGTTATACAGCGTTGGGACCGTTCATTGACGTTGCCTAATAGATGAAGGAGGGCTTCCACGGGAGGACCTACCTGGTATACCAAGTATTGTTGATATGATTTGGAGACATAGCACTGGAGACCGAGAATATCATGAGGTCCCGACACGGACGGGCAAATTCACGGGAAGGTCAATCTCTGTACCTTTGCGGACACTGGACAAGTGTCGTGTCTGTAACTCTACGAAGGGTTTGAGAGTTTGCAACAGCTGTGCTTCGGTATTTATCTTCGTCATGGAACTTAGTCCAGTTACGCTCAAGCATTTTGACAGGAGATCTATTGCTCTAGGGAATGTCAAAAGACGGATTGGCCGAATCATAAGAGCTGGTGTTGTATGTTGTCTTTATGTGATACCGTTTGCCGTGCTTACTTGACTGCAGCAAATACACTACAAATCAACCTGAAGATTTTCTATCCCGCAATTGCCTATATGATCGAATATATGCGGAATATCACGCCACACAACCATAATATGCATCCACTCCCTCATCCTGCACTCAGCCACAAGATCATCAGATCCTCTCCTGTTGTTGTTCGAAGGGGAAAGCCCTCAGATCATCCCGTTCATCATACAGTCACACTTGGTGGACCTCACGAAGTGAGAAAATCTACCACACTTGAAACCTGGTGGCGATCAGGTTTGCGCATGTACGGTATAGCCGGCTGTCTCAAACTCCTCCAGCATTGTTCTCGAGAGCTGCGGATCCCAGAACTGCTTGTCGCAACTTGTCTTTCCCTCCTCGCTGAAGTATATTCTACATACCTCGCATTCAAAGAGGATTCTGAAAAAGACAGCGCATTACCATGGAAGATTCGGCCATGCTTCAGGCTCGAGCAAGGACGAAGTCCAATCGCAGATTTCGGTATCTCACAAGGTAGAGTCAAGGCGCGGTCGAATCGCTTGCAGACCTGGACCTATTATGACCCCAAAGACGAAACTCGAACGATGGTCAGCAATCCTGATCATCACTATTGGATCTACTTCAAAACTGTCAGTGGTCAAGAGCTCACACTGGATTGCTGCAGTTATTCATTCGGTATGGAAGCTTGTGTTGATGCATCTTTAATCGTGGAGAAGCTCCCTCCATCCTTATGTGTTCCAGGCTGTTCTCGGATCCCAGCATACTTTCGGTCTTCCCTTGACCCAGTCGACAAACATCCCTATGATCTGATTGAGGAGAAGCGATTCTCTGTCATGCAGAATGAGACTCTTCATAGAGCCATTGCTACCGATGTTTACCCCGAGAATTTCCCCAAGGATTCAGAGGAGATCAAAATTATTCGAGATTTCACAGAAACAGTCACAGGACAACCGTGCACGGAGACAGATATGGAGATTCTGCTTTGGTGGCGCAGTCATGGAAGCGGGATACTGCGCCTCATCTTGAGTGGGAGACGGTGGTTGGAATGGGACAAGCCAGTGATCCACTCGAAGAACTTGTACGACAACATAGAGAAGAACAGAGCTGAGATTCTGAAAGGTGCCAAAGATCCTAAGATATATGTTACCGGTTTCTCTAGTGATGAAGAATGAGAGTATGGAGCCTGTCTGCGCTTTGAGGTGGCTTAGTCAGTGGTTGATGGGCCCTTATGTAGAAGATGAAGTATCTGTGACTATATTTGTAATTGGAGAAGGTCCTCGTTGCAATCTGATCAAGTCTTTCGAATTGCTCAGTCAAGCACAAGTACTTCTTGTCGGATTATCTGAATATTTTTCGATCGCTCCTATACCATCATGATGAATGCCATACGAGATAAATTTCTTCCCGAATGTAATGGGTCTTTGTGGAGGATGACGTTATTGAGAAAGGTCTGCATTTATCCAAGTTCAGTCGACCAGCAGGCGATCCATCCATTTGATATTCGTTGGCGAGTTTCCAAGGTGTTCTTACGAACGAGACATCGTCTCTTAATCAAATTACGTGCCCATCAAACTATTTACAGAAAATGATTAATTAGCGGACAGCATAGTTGAGCGCAGCAGCAACATTTCCCTTGTGTGCATCGACATATGCCAGGAAGTTTGTACCCTCTGTGTCATTATCTATGGAGATGGCGTACACGAGAGTTGCAGAGCCGTCGGCATTCGGGAGATACTGTAAGAACTTGTTGTCATCACCGGTATCGGCGGCAGAAACAGTAGGAGGAACGCATGTCCCATGCAATGTTTCTTCTGCCCTTTTGATAGCTTCTTGTAGTGATATTGTAGGTGTCGAAGAAGAAATTAACGCCGTTACTGAATTAAGTAGATGAGAAATTGGAGACTAGAAGATCAGCTCTGGCACAATACCGATCGTCACCAAGGAAGAGCTAGAAGTGACAACTTTGTTCTGTCTGTTGAACACAACATGACCCGACACCTCGTTGGTGAAAGGAGTGCCATTCTAGGTAAAAAGTACGGATTCTGTGAGTGTTACATTTCGAAAAATAAGTGTACGTACATAGGTCTCGCCAACGAAGACATGTTTAGTGGTATCATCTTCATATCCGTTGAGATAGAACAATGAATCCGCGTCAACGGAGTAACGTTTGGCTATGAATCTAATGGCAACTTCCTTCGCATCGAATCCCTCGGCGGCAGGGGTCAATTCCGAAACGTCCAGGCCCGTACCAAACAACTTATAAATGCTGGCAGTGAGATAGGTTCATAGAGATGAGTACGACGATCTAATTACTTCGAATTTGCATTCTGGGTGCCACGGCTCCAATCCAGAACCAAGTGAAGGGGTTGAAGATGGTGGAGGAGAGAAGAAACTGCCCATCGTAAACGTGAGGAAAGGATCTGAGTTACAAGAATGCAGTACATTAATAACAGATCTAGAACTTGAGTCAGGAGGTGGACTGGTTATTCAGCAGATTATTATGATATGATGACACCATTGCGCCGAGGATGGAAAGCGGATGGTTGAAATCGATTGGTCTGTTTTCGTGATGGCTGTGTCTGTGTACTCTTTTGAATGTGCAGATTTGATATGCTGCTCTATACAAATCCTGCTTCTGGAGCATTTTATATCGATGATTTTTACAACAAGAATGGTCAAGTTGACTTAGCTGCAGCATATAAACTGCACTAGTGGTTCAATATTAATCCCAGTGCATTATGTGACGCAAACAATTACCTTTGAACCAGCACGGATTTTTTCTGAAATCATAAATTTGTAACGCGGTGCTCGATCGCAGTCCGCGATAAAGTACCTGGGACCCTACAATAGCCCAAACTACAAAGAGAAACATAAAAACCAGATCGCCTGCAACTGATTCAGACAAGAGGGAAAGAGAAAAGAATAGAAATAGAGGAGCAGCATTCAATGACCACATGTTAAGTGATGTTCCTTGACCAAGCGAACGCTCTAGAGTTGTCTGTTAAGAACAGGACAAAGTATCTGATCACCATGCGATCATCAGTTTTGTAGTTGAACCAACTGCGCTTGTTCAAAATGTGAGCTCTGGTTTCTAGCCTAGTAACCGCCAAGGCATGCATAATTGCTCTGAGGAAAGAACCTCTTCCTGAATTCCTCGATCAGAGCATGATTCAGGATGGCTCTTGTGGCTCTTGTACAGAGGGAAACCGAAGTCCCAATATGTTTCATCCATCCCCTCCTTTAATATACGGTGATAAGACTTTTTTTGTTAATTCTAAGCTCTAAAAATTGGTGGCCTTTGTTGTGGCCAAAGTTGAAGGTGGTGATCCATTGATCAGTACATGCCTTGTTTGATTACTCCCTCATGGCATTTTTCTTTATCGGGGCAATCCCAGAATTCTTCTTTGTTATTACTGTTGCGATTGAAGAAGGGTCTGAGGAGGTGTGCAATGGCAATGGATTCACTCTGACCCGAGTGATGCGAGGAGTCGAGAGCACTTTTCGCAGATGATAGGAAGTGATGATACGGTCGACATCTTGAGAGGTAGCATTAGGAATTCCCAATCTAATTCTGCATTTGGAGCTGTGATATTCCCAGACGCGGCTTTGGAGGAGATGACTTGAATACTCTTTTGCCAGCCATAAGCAATTGATACAGCCTGTAGTGATCCGTTGGATTCGACGCTGGCATCAGTAACAACAACAAAGGAATTTGGTTGTTCGAGAGCACTTAGACAGAAATGGTCGAGTTCCCTTTCTTGAAGTCATTTCTGTTACATGAAAAGGAGATTCGATCTGCAGAGTCATCGATCACGCGATAGCCTGGTTGGCTCTCTTTGTGAAGAGGGTCAAAGCGTTCCTTGAGGGACAGTGAGGTTTCTTCTTTGGGCTTTTGATAGATCACGGGATGTTCCAAAGATTCGGGGTTCGCCGGCATTCCCTGACCTTGAACCCGACGTCAGTCATGACTGGAATCAGTCTCGACGAAGAGGTCCGTCTATATACCAACAATACAGAGAGGGAGAAGTATAATCTCCTTGCAACGCTCTTTGGGATTATCGTCTCTCTGGAATACCTTGAAAGGGCATACGTTAGGGATTCGATCACCGCGGCTGAGTGAATAGCACTCTCTTCTGCTGCCAAGAACATTGCTAAGAACGTTGACGTAGAGATATTCACCGGCGTGCACGCGATTGCTCTCCCAGTACAAGACCATGTCTAGATTAGTGAACGATGAGGTGCTGTCGATCGAACAATTTATGACCCGATATCGGGTGGGTATCTTCTTGCCCTGGCGATGTAGTATCATGGCGAACTTGTACCCGCTAGATGGATAACCCAGCTGCTCTGCATCGCATTCAAGTCGGAGTTCCAGCGACAGTCGAGCATTCGAGTGAGGCAGGCCCAGAAACTGCCAAACAAGTTGCTGAGACAACTCAGGAAAGTTATCTTCTCACTTGATTCCTTGTGAATCTGACTGTGCTCTGCAGAACTTCATTACTTTCATGGATGCACTACGTCTGAATCTTAGGACAAAGGAAGAGCTACATCCTCTACTCCGGGATCTTGTCACAAGCTGTTCCAAGTTCAAAGGTCATAAAGACTCTGGCAGCCGAAGTCGCATGATTTCTTGGCTGATTACGCTCAACGGAATGCAGATCTCAGAGAGATTGAATGATGAACATTTACATCAGTTACTTTTTGATATAGAACATGCGTACAACGAATTTTTCCAGAGTCTTAGTACAAAATCCAGCTAGAAGAGTGAATTTAGTTTAGTTTAGTTGACTCCTATTATTGTAATTTGGCATCAACACCTAATTCAAACATATGTACGAAAACCTCCTTATAATCATGGAACCAACTGTCATAAAACGTTTGCACATCTCTGGCCTTACGCCATCAATATCTCAACAAGATTTACTCCAGAGGCTTTCAACTTTCGCAAACGTCAAATCTCTTGACGGGCTAGGAACTCTTAATGCTGTTGGTCAGCCCAGGAAATTTGCGTATGCAACCGTTGAAGCCACACCCGCCAAGCTTTCCAAATGTTCGTTTCCAGTGTTGAGTCTTCAGTTTACCGAGGCTTATTACCTACCAGGTCTCAGCGCTTTAAGTGGTTCTGTCTGGAAAGGGACGAAACTCCGCATCGGAGAAGCCAAACCTGACTTCCGCGAAAGGTGTGCAGCCGTCTACCTTCTTACTCTGGATCACTCGAAACGATCATTTGAACAGGATGAAGACAGAAAACGAGAAACATGCTGACCCTGAGCCTCCATGTAAGAAAGTTCGGTGGAAATATGTTCCATATCAGGCGAAACATGCTCAAGACATGTCCCCCATGACCCTTGAAAGGGCGAAACTCAAGGGTGGTTGGGTTGTCACAGCCCTCGGACGGATGCATAGACCCTTAAGGATGAGGCCATCTCGGCCTTTGCCGCCCGTCCCATCTACGAGCTCTTCTAATTCTAGAAAGGAATTGGAAGGGAAGGCGCCGATGAAGATGCGGAAACGCATCAAGAAACCAGATATACGTGCACGCATACAGAAGATTGATATGGTTAAATACGGCAGCGAGTACCTTAAGGGAAGGTTTCTCGAAGTCGACCATCCTTTCAGTGTAGATAGTAAGGCAGGTCAAGACGATTGGATTGGGAAAGAATCTATGGACGCTGATGTTGGCGATACTCCATTAAAGCAAACTCATACTCGACCTCAGACAAGTCAAAACAATAGCGACCATTTTGAGATTGCTCCCCAAGGTGATCATGAAGCGGCTGGAGAAGATGTAGATGTAGAAATGGAGGATATTTCATCAGAACTCAATGAGAAAATGCCGGAGGACTTTTCCGTAGAGCAGCGTGTCCGAAAAGTACCTGAAATATCCAAGAAACTTAGGGACCTCTTCGCGCCCGCTGAGAATGAAGGTATGTGGTCTCACACTTTTATGATTCACAACTCACTCCTCGTATTACAGGCCAATTTTCACTACTTGGCCATTTGAACCTCGATGACGATCTTGAGCTTGACGAGGACGTTCCATACTCCATAAATCAGGAAGCCAACGATTTGCCGCAGGACACGCAGGTATCTGAACAAACCATATCTGTCCCCAGGACAACATCCGCTGCGAAAATCGACTCACATCAGGCTCGACAAACATACCAGATCACGCTTGATCCTTCTCAACCGTTTTTTTTCCCTCTCGCACTCCTCGCTACTCATCCTCTAGCCGACAACTCATCATTTGTTCATAACTCTGGTGCGAAAAATAGACCAAAAGATCTTTTTGAAATGGCTCGAGAGAAGAGCTGGGAGTGGCCTTCTTCTGGATTTCATAGGACACAGACTGAGGATCAGATTAGACAGCGATGGGAAGAACAGAAGGGAGAGTTGACGCGAGGGTGGAAAAAAAGGTGTAGAGAGGCTGGAAGGATCAGAAAAAGGAGAGGGAAGGTAGGTGAAGGTGATGACGAGTAGTAATTCGACAGTATTGGATGTTGAGAGCTCTTGCAAGTGGTACATGTATCAAAACCGCCGAGGGTAATCTAAAGGAGATCCTTACCTTTGGCTGACCTTGATCGAAGTTACCTTTATCTAGTGTTGCCTCAAGATGGTCTGGCTCGTTTTCAAAAGTATTCATATTTGAGAATATTTCTTATGTGTTCACAGACAGTTTATGACTTGGCTCAAACCTACGGCCTATCAGGGTAGGGTAAGCCCCCACTAAATTCATGTAAATACTGTTAATTATTACTACAAATATCAAGCATATCAAGGTTTCTTAGTGTGGGATCTGGAAGTTGTTCTGACTTGATGTCGTAATAAATTTTATGGAACAATAACTGGTATCAACGTCGATGGTGAAGTGGTTATCATGCTTGCCTTCCAAGCAAGCGGCACGGGTTCGATTCCCGTTCGGCGTATCTTTTCCGCTTTATGTTCTTACATTTTTAGTCCTTGCTCACAGGCGGACCTGATTAATGGTGACCCATTGCACAATTAATAACCATCTCGACTTGCGAACCAATTTCAAATTCTTGTTTTGATCAAAGATATCAAGGCAAAGATAAAGAATAATTGATATCGGATAACTAAGAGATCACAGAACAGCACTCCATCATATCGACCACTCCTATATCATGTAACATTTCATCATTCAGCATCTTGGTCTTCATATATTGAGCATAGGTCACTCCAAGCATCTGTTCATGCTGTCAGTTATCCCAGAGAGGATAAAACTCGCAAAACGACATACCAGTTACGCTCAAATTTTCTATATCTGAAGGGGCTTCGGCCATTACAACGGCAAGACCACTATATGAGCATTATTAAATTTGATTGATCAGTAAAAATATCTAATGTGACGCACACATCCAGATGCCAATCGATGTGGCTGCATGATTTTCATGAGTAATGTACAATGACAGTCACTCGCCACTCACCAGTGGAAAATCCAAGGACCAGGGTTATAGGTGCTGAAACGAATTGTGACATTATCCCCTGTTGTTCCTGTCGACACAACGTCCCTGCGTGGCGGATTATCGTAGTTGTAGGTACTGCTACCCGCAGTCCGGATTACATCAAAAGTGTGCTAATTATAGATGATTAATGAGTGGTAACAAAGATGAAATTACCTACCCCATGAAGATGGAAAGGATGCTAGAATGATATTCTTGAGTACAGTGTTTATGTTAATCAAGCAAATTGCTTACTGGACTGCCGACTGTCCCTCCAGGTATGGATACTTCAATAGTACTGTTGCGAGGAACAGTGTAAACATTTCCTTCGGGCAATAAGTCCTGAGCAGAAGTCGTTCCACTCAAAATTTGAAGCAATACAGGTAACTTGACCTCCTCAGTGTACGAGTGATCGTTGATCAGGAAAGCGGTACCGTTGAAGGTGATTGCGAGATTGTAAGAAACATCGGCAGCATCACTGCCTCCAGGGGCGCCTGGATTCTCAAGAGGTATGAGACTGGCTTCATCGAGTTGATTCGTAAGTGTGACTTCTGGTGTTGTCGGGTCTTCATCATCCGCGGTAAGGTATCGTAAGATAGCAGAATTAAGACCACCGTCGTAACCGGTTGTACCAACGTTCGGGTCCGCACGAATCCAATAATTATCGATTGACTGATTTGCATTGAGGATGAATGAATAACGTTGACCAGCAAAGATCTGTATTGAGTCAGCGACAACAGGTTCGACGTTGACCCCATCGGCTTCGATTATGGTCTGGACAGAAATGATAAAAAATTTTACTGATAACTTTTATGGGCAAACCAACCATAGTATGATTGTCGATGGAGAAAGTATAATTAGGGTCACATGAAATGGAAACCAGACGGAACCTGTATTTGACTCCTTGCTCCACTTGAACGACAAGAAGGGAACTTGCAGGGCCATCAGTATAGCGACCATAGCCATTGATCAAGGTAGCGTCAGCAGTGGGAACTAAACCAGCAGAAGGCGCGACTGTGTGGTACCTATACAAAGTTAGCTGGACCATATTCTGAGGAGAACCCTCACCAGTCTGTCAACGTTATGACATAAGTTTCTGCATCAAAGATTCAGAACACGTGCAAGGATTTCTAAAGATCGACAAACCATTGTCAACCGAATATCTAATCACAATGTTAGGGTAGTTGGTAAATTCTCACGACCAATGCACATACTCAGACAAATAAGGGTCATCCGGATCATAAATAACTAATGCACCACGCAGGCCATCACAGTACTGCGTAGCTGATGGCATCAAAATTAGAGACTGAATGAAAGAGCAACATCATGGCACACGCACAACGATGGGAATGATACCAGAAGGTACCAGCTTGGTCAGTTGCTGTGAACTGATAGAGGAATGAATTTCCGGGAGATATTGGACACTGCGTAACTCCACTAGTTCCATCAGCCCAAGCAGTGCCATTTTGGAACATTCCATGCCAGTGCTCAAAAATGTTTCGTCAAAGTGCTATAGAAAAACGGATTGACATACTTACAATGCTACTGGTTCGCAACATGGTAGTGTCTGTGAGGTTATCAATGACATTCATCTTGAAAGTTGCGCCCTACGTCAACTGAGCCACAGAGCCAGATTAGCAGCTACTGAAATCAAACCTTGGTCCCTACGACCAACGGGCCAGGAACGCTGGCACTATCTTCTGTCTCTCCCGCCAAAACAGCCCTGGACCGATTAAGAACGGTATCGAATGACTGAAAAAATAGATCTCAGCACTTACGACCGAGTGTAACCGTCAGGAGAGATGTCCTGGTTGACGAGGTACATGTCGGCGACCGGCCCAATGCTAACACCTTGGACAAGACCACCAAACAGAAAAGGAGAAGCGAGGGATGCAAGAAGACTCAAAGCCGTCTTCATCGTCAAAAATGAGAAAGCTCTAGGGAAGAAAAAACTGGCACGGCCTTTTATCTATGGTGTTAACAAAGAACTTTATATAGAATCGCATCAAAGATCTGAACGGTCCAGCCGAAATGAGTAGGAAACAGCTAGAGTTGGCCGCTCGACCGTTCAGTTCGGTGCTTAGCCGAGAGAATTATGGCAGAAATCATGGAGATGCACGACTGTGGAATATTAGTGGGTCATTTCTGAGCTATCTTGGACGTGGAAGTGAAGCTTGAAAGTACATCCTGTCCGAAACACATGGATACAAGATTCAATCGGATGAAATTATTCAGTTTTGCTAGGCTCAAATTCCCAGTGAGTTCTCTACTCGCTCAACAGTGTGAGCGAGATGGGATAGGGGGCATCTCATAGAGATCTAGGAGTCCATGGAGACTAACAGGAGTGAGAAAATATCTGGCAGGTGAGAATACATTATAATCGTTCTGAAAAGCTTCTGTCGCCCATTCTTTCTTGCCTTCAAACTTGTACCATGAAGTCTTTATTTTCTTTCCTTGCCTTCGCTTTGATTACAACTGCGGTACGTACACTCTCAACTTCGGTGTTCGCTGAATTCTCAACGAGGTGCCTAGGCTGGGCACTATGCAGAACAAGGTGGCCCACATACGTTCACTGGGACACAAATTTCTCGCAGTTTAACCTCGGAACCACCCTACATGGTAACAGTGACAAACACTTTCACTTGGACGTAAGCCACTTGAGTCAATATGGCATTGATTATTGTACTGATTAATTGCAGCCAAGGTCCCAGCATGAAAACTTCGCCTACAGGAATTTAAGATCCAAATAGTTATGTACACTCATGGTCCCCTCCGGGGTAGATCCTTGACGTGAATTGTGATCGTCTGTAAACAGTTTGACTGGGTGATAAAAAATTGGGCTAATAAAGACTTCGGTTCAAGGCTAAGGCCAATATGAGTACCAGGATTGAGAGATAAGATGTTCAATCTTGAGGTGTTCGCACTGGGGGTGGCTAGAGACCCGGAGAGATTTTTCCGTGCTGAGAACAACTTTCAGATCAAAAAAGACATGGTTACAGCACACAGATCATACTGAAGCTGATCGATTCACAGTCAACAGCTGTGTCTGAGACCAATGCGCACTAACATCGCAAATACCTGACAAAAAATCCATCAAGTCGGAAATCGGCATTTAGTTACGTCCTTGGAATGCAGCATGCGGAACAATGGTATCCATGTGTCTTCGTTTGATGGACAATGTGTCTGGTTGGTGTAGTCTAACAATTTTCGGTCACAGAAATAGTTTGACAGAAAACCTTGATTTTAACCAAATATCTGAAATCATCATGGATTACTGATAATGTCTCGCCCTCCAAATTTGACTCTTCCTTTCCTCTGTGTCTGGAAGATATATATACATTGACCTTGGATCATTTGCAAGAGATTTTGAATATCATGCCATGGCATCAAAGGACAGATCATGATCGGGCTTAGATTGTGTGAAGTCGCGAAATTACCGCGCCGAATCATCACACTTGACTTCGGTCGCGACGAAAACGATGATGCGTTGCCCGGAGTGTTGTGCTCTTTGGGAAGATACCATAATACACCAGAAGAGCATAATGTGGTGGAGTGGGCTTAATAATAATCCAGAGCGACAATCGTGTCATCGACAGCGGTCCAGTAGAATTTATACCTGGCGCAGCTTCGCGAAGATGATCCGAGGAGATCCTTGATCGGACCAATCCAGGACATCTCTTCAAGTGGTTTAGCGTTGGGTTCGAAGTACTAATGGGGTGAGGATGATTAAAGTCTCTGTGGGAATGGAACTACTGATTGAGAGTCAGTTACAGGCAAGTTGTGAACATGGAGGCTGAAAGTCCTAATCTGACATTGTGATGGAGAATATACCGTGGTCACTATTGAGGAGTTGAGACTCATTTCCGAGGAAGAGAGATCATATCTGTGATGGACATGTGGGAAGAAGAACTGCGGATATTCTGCGTCTATCAACCAGCGCGCCGCACAAATGCATCTAAATATAGGTTTTGATCCAATTGCGACTACGATAAATGTTGTCCATCTAACAAATGGGTTTCAAGGAAGCTGAAACTTTTTCTGAACGTATATTTCTATCCAGCCCCTCGGTGGAGTAAGTTACAAGTTCCACCATAGAGAAATGCCTCACGCTACATCGCCGATCCTGGAACTAAATATAGAACCTTGCGTCTAGCCACAAACAGCAGCATGGGTCCCTCTCGTTAGCTTCATGGTCCTTGATCCATGCCATGCGTCAGGTTGTTGAAAGACACTGTACCCATGTGTCACAGATTACTTGCGAAATCAGTAGGCGATCAGATGGTTTATAATTTAAGTACTTATGTTATTGTAAATAGTATGCCGTGGGATGCGCAGTAGTAGCACGCATATCACAGCGCAAGACTGACATGCTGCAGGACTCTTCGAACCCACTACTACTCGTGTGTGATCCTAAGACTAAAACAGCCTTTCTGGTACCCTCTGTGTGCCCTATAGTGTTATACAGGTGAGTACCCTATCTGCTGCTACCCCTGCAATGCTGTTCTGGTAGCACAACTATTTGAAAAATGAGTCTTGGTTGTTATCCATCATGGTAAGACTGATTTACAAATGATATATTTGAGCTGCATTCAGTAAACGATGGCGCAATTTTCTACCCAACGATCCCCAAATATGGAGTACAAAACTAATAATTAAAACCATAGGAAGACGATATTTAGTTTAATATTCTAACAGTAGTGTGGCTCTTCATCCCTGACCCAGACCTCCTAGATGCAGCCTCCAGTGCTTTATAGATGGCGGTAAAACTAAATCAGCATTTGAGAACCTCATCATTACGAACATCTGTTCTGTAGCATTGAGAATAGTCTCATATCTTTTGCATGTTTCTTTACCTCAATCAAGAAGCGAAAGAAGTCAAAAAGCTCCACCAAAAGAATCGACTGGGTGAAATGATGCTAAGAAGACCTGCCATCATTACGGATTGTTCCGAGTAGCGCTGTTTACTTCTAACACTTCTGTCAAAGTTGCCTACGCCACCATCAGCTTCGAGTTCTGGTATCCTAAGCCTATTCTATGGCTATCAAAACAGGTCATGTGCACCTGTACTTGCCTCTGCTTCATTATCATCATACCGAACTAGGTTCCTTGGTGGCACCCCGCACTCGACACTTGCGTGAGAATCAGGTTACAGAAGATGCCAGGTTTAAGTGATCGAGAGAGAAAGAGGAAGACCATGACCAAAATTCAATGGTCATTTTTTTAAAGCTAATATTCCAGGAATACATGATGCTAGAAAATAGGAAAGGGGTCGATTGGCTCATTCAACACAACGACGAACATGCACGGTTCCTGCATAGCGAAGAAAGTAGTTGAGTTTACTGGTGAGCCTAGAGAATGGATCTTTGATGGAGCGGAAATGATGATCGAGACAAATTTCGTTGCGAGGAAGGAAGGACGGAGACAAAAGCTGTCATACTTCCTAAGTTGGCTCGCCTCATCACTCCAACGATCAAATGACCTCCAAGCTGTCGCCAACCTTCAAAGTGCCACGTACGCCCTTGATTGTTCGACCACCAAGCTTCACCAAGAAACTTTGTCTTCACATCTACTATCATTGATGACTGCATCACTATCTCCTTAATGTTTGAGACCGCGTCTTAGTGACATCTAAATGCTGAATCCAAATCTAGATTCGTTTATAAGACTAGTGAGATAAGTCACTGAGCAGGCATCTTTCATTAATCATATGTTGTTCATTAAAAACAACGACAAATACAGTGTTATTGTGAACACTTCCATAGCAGCACCGTACCACCATGGACTCAGAAACTCCGCTCGTCGTAGATAATGGTACTGGTGTAGGTCTTGATTTGACTTTCAATTAATTCAATCAAGCCTCAAGTCTTTGCAACCAGTTCGTCAAAGTTGGTTATGCAGGTTCCAACTTTCCTGAGCACGGTACATGCAATCATCCAAATACTCCGATTATCTACTTAAAAGACCTTTCAAAACAGTATTTCCATCTATAGTTGGTAGACCTATTCTCCGCGCTGAAGAGCGGGTAGGATCTGCTGTAATCAAAGATATCATGATCGGCGACGAAGCTGCTCAGAATCGAAATTACCTGCAGGTGACACAGCCCATGGAACATGGTATTGTGAAAAACTGGGAAGACATGAAGCATCTCTGGGACTATACATTTGATGAGAAATTGAAAGTTGACCCAAGGGGAAGGAAGGTTTTGTTGACCGAACCGCCTATGAATCCAAAAGTAAATCGGCAGAAGATGTGTCAGGTTATGTTTGAGGAATATGGGTTTGGAGGCGTGTACGTTGCTATTCAAGCAGTGTTGACACTCTATGCGCAAGGTGTGTCACTCGGCAACCTGATTTGATTTTATGGCTGATATATTCGCATAGGTTTGACTACTGGAGTGGTCGTGGATTCTGGAGATGGTGTTACGCACATAGTACCGGTATATGATGGCTTCGCCATGCCACATCTTACTCGCCGATTAGATATTGCGGGTCGCGATGTAACGCGATATCTGATCAAGCTTTTACTCATGAGAGGATACGCGTTCAACCGTACTGCGGATTTCGAGACCGTGCGCGAGATCAAAGAGAAACTCTGTTATGTTAGGTTCGCTTGCTGACCTTAATATTCTACTGCATCACTGAACTGTTGTGAATGCCAGTTATGATCTTGATCAAGATACCAAACTAGCCGAAGAGACAACCACCCTTGTAGAGAATTACACAGTAATCCTTATTTATTATGCTCTCTCTTATGACTGATTGATTGCTTGATAGCTACCTGATGGTCGGACAATCAAGGTTGGCTCGGAACGATTTGAAGCACCAGAGTGCATGTTCCAGCCCCACCTTGTTGACCTTGAATCTCCTGGCGTGGCAGGTATATACATCTTTCCTCCTCTTGTTCTCAATCTGATCAGTATCATCATACAGAACTACTCTTCGGCACGATCCAACAAGCTGCTGTTGATGTCCGAGCAGAACTATATAAACACATTGTGCTCTCCGGGGGTTCAAGTATGTACCCCGGTCTTCCCAGTCGCCTTGAAAAAGAAATGAAACAACTATACTTGACCCGGGTCCTGAATGGCGATGCTTCTCGTTTGAGTGTATGTCACGTCTGCTTTTCCTCACGATCTCCATTCTCTAACGTTGTCACACAGAAATTCAAGATTAGGATTGAAGATCCCCCACGGAGGAAGCATATGGTTTTTTTAGGTGGTGCTGTGCTCGCCGATATCATGAAAAACCGCGAGGAGTTTTGGATATCAAGGGAGGAGTGGTTTGAACAGGGACCCAGGGCACTTGATAAGCTCAACAGGGGCGAGTAGGAGATAATCTGTCTTGATTGCTGCTGTATTAGACCGTACTGTAGGAGTAGAGAATGTAGTGCAATTGTTACCCTATCACCATATGATATTACGAAAAAAATAAGTTTATCACTCTCTGATCCAAGCAGGGACAAGATTTTGATCATTTAAATGCCACCTACCAGCTGGAAGCAGACATTCAAGGCCCCCAGAATGCATCCCATTCTCCCATCCACCGAATATTTTCAGAAGTTAGCCCGATACCTCGAATGATGTCCTGACCTTGGATCAACGCTAATTCGCGCCCCCGCATCCTTTTAACCCGTCGCATAGGGTTCATAACATCCAATTCATCATCAGAAGGTTGACGTTCATCAGCCGGGAGTGAAGCTGAATGTTCGTGCGTTTTTGCAAGGATTGTGTGGGTCTTGGTAACTGCAAGTGAGACGGCATACGTTAAGGGTGTGAGGGAATTTGAGAGCTCAGATAGAGGGGAAGGGGAGTTCATGAACTGGCTTGGATGAGGGGAGATAAGTTGGAAATGGGCAAGAACGAGGGCAGAGAAGAAATCCCCCACACCAGAAAAGTAGCCTGGGAGAAGGGGGATACAAGCAGCATGTACCCTGTAAAGGTATCTTTTAGAGGTGTTGGTGGAACCATGAATTTTTTTTTGTCCATCAATGTCATGAACGTGCATGGCACTAGGACTGGGTTCCATGGAAGAAGCAAGGCAAAAAAGATGTTCTGACTCCCCATCAGATGTTGGGGGTGATAGAGAAGGTGGTAATGCAGCGAGAAGCCATGGCCTCAAAGGGATGGAACTGATTACAACGTTTGGTACCTGATATGTCTCGTGTAGGATGCTGAGAGCTTCTCGAAGAGATTCGATGTCTTTTATGGATATGTCGGTTAGAACTCTAAACCACGGTCAAATTTGATATGAAGTATAAAAGGGAAAAGTTCCGCACTCGACTTCGTACCAGTTTGGAGTGATTATCGTTGCAAGAGGAAGCATTTTACGATACACGGGTATTACATCTGCAGAGACATATAGTTTCCCTGCATCTCCCAGAACGGCTGAGAGGAAAGTTCGTTATACATCACCCACATGAAAGTCGGTTTATGCTACGCACGATCAAGTAGATATATTAATTTTTGTCTTCTTTCCTTCAGTTTCTCCACGAACTGTTGAATTGCGATGAGTGACGTGGCTTCAGGTATATACCCAGTCAGAAGTCGAGTAGGCACGAGCAGTTCATTCTGTTCCAGCGCGTCAAATATGGAATTGAGCTCGGCGGCGGAAGTTTTGGTGCCGCCAGCACGTCCGTAACCTATTGGTCAGGTAAAGTAAGCGTTCATGATCAGGAGGTCAGAATTGTGTGCAAGCCTGAGTGGTTAGAATAGTTGACCGTGTTGATAGTCTGGGATTGCACTGATCAGCTCTTCCGATTAAGTCCAATCTGAGAAGTTTACTCACATCAACATCGTATCCTAGGCACTGCAGAGGAAACACTGCAGCTTTTCCTCCTACATAACCGAAGACGACGTGAGATTGAATACTCAGGATGCGTTCAGCGGCCATTTAGACGTTTGATGGAGGTGCCAGGCTGAAATCCAAATAAATAGGATGATCTCGGAATTTACCGCTCATTTTTCCTGTCTCCGTTCATACCGGGTTCTGTAAATCAAACTGTTACTTCATCTTGGATTTCACCAGTCAAGGGGTCACTCATAATTCCGGTCCGAGCCACTTGAAGACAGCGACTGGCCCCCTTATCATCGTTAATTTGGTTTCGGACTCGGCGAAAACGTTTCAGTTCTCCTCTGCTCGGATGGCTGTTCATTAAGGCACTGGCCTAAAAAATTTTCGTGTCTCTTTTCAGATACTCCTTACATCTGCTCCTTGTCTCTATTTCCTTCGTCTCGTGCGAGTGGCGAACGAGGGACTGTGATAATGACCGAACTGGCTTTTGATATCCCGCTCTTTTTCGCTTCTCTCTTTTATCTCTCTTCCTCCCTGATCTTTCGGGTAGCATTCCGCATTCTTTCATACCCTCTTAAACTGTGTGCTTCCATGGCTTGCATCCTTACAGGGGTTTGTAGCCTCGAACGCTTCATGGTCAACTCCACGCTCTTTTGCTTATCAGGCTCTTCTATCGAGCCCTCTCTCGCCCATTTCCTTCTACAAAAGCTTTGCAATATAAGGTCTTGTGCTAGGCGGAGCTTTCTTGGATACATGCAATACTGCCTGGCACTCCCGTACCGCCTTGTAAGCAAGCTTCTGGGTTACTACCCAAAACTCTGGCAACGGACTACGCCAGATATCTTCAATGCGTCCTCTCTTCCGGAAGAAACTACTACAGAAATATCGGTCTCGACTGTCAGTATAAATTTTGATAGCACTCCTCCTACTTCAGATGCTCCTGGCTCCGACGACTCAACGAAATTAAATGTCCTCCTCGAATCGTCCAGTGGTTCATTCATTGATGTGGCTATTACACCACCGACTACTCCGACAGATGTTCTCACAAGGTTTGCCTGTACACTCTCTCCGGCCTCGCCCTCAAGTTCAGCTAATCCTCTCCCCTCGCCTCCTGTGATTTTTACTGCCATATCTTCTGAAGGTGCTACGCTCGTAACAGATGACTCCGAGGAGAAATTAAAGTCGGCTGCAGCAATGTCCACACCAAAAAGACGCCTGCCATTTACAGAGCTCTCTAAACCTAATAAGAGGCCCCAGCCAGGGCTGTCATCATCGTTACTGAAGGCATCCAAGTGTAAGATCCAAACCACTAGCAGTAATGGCAAAGAAAACAAAATGCCTCCTCCCTTCCAAGCAAAGGGTACCTACTACAGAAAAGATACGTTCATGAAAGCGCTGAAGATGGACATGATACCAATTGGCGAAGGTGGCTTTGGACAGGTTTTCCGTGCAACAGCGGTCGGGGGCCGACCGATTGCAGTAAAGTTGATGCAGAGAGGAACAATGACACAGGAGATTGCTATCTTGAACGAAATTCAGGCATTACGCGCTGCGAAAGGTTGTGAGTGGGTTGTGGAGTTAATTTATTTCCAAACAGCGCAAGAACAGGCCTTAATCGCTTTGGTGAGTACATCCCTATTGTTCGAGTATCTGATAAATCCTGACCAAGCATTCGAGTCGTATCTACCTTGCGGAGACATGCATACCTATTGGGAACGCTCGGGCTTTTTTTTGGACTTGACAACGGCCCGATTCTACATCGCACAATTAGTATGTGAACATTCTCCGATCGTTACGACTCTGTCTCAGACTTTACCATAGATTCTTGCTATCCATGACCTCCATGCTCGTGGTATCATACATCGAGATATCAAACTTGAGAATATGATGCTTGATTCTCAGCTCAATCTCAAACTCGTTGATTTTGGACTCGCCCAAGTATTTGACCACGCCACAGTTTCGGAGAAAGATTATCCCTTGTTCCATCAGCTAAAAAGGCTGGGCGGGGATACATTCCCTCTCTTATGGGCCACGATCCACAATCCGCACCAGACAGACCTGGCTAATGGAACGGAGGGATATGCGCCACCCGAAGTGTGGAAGTGCCAGTTACACAGTTTTGGAATTGATTACTTTGCAATGGGCTGTGTTTTGCATATGTTAATCACCAGTAATGTGCGTATTGATTTCATATCTGCGATTTCACGAGAGTGAAAGATCTTTCCTTCTAGGCACCATTCGAGTTTGACCAGGTTGCTCGGGATTACGCCTACGACAAGATATCTGTGGATAAGACAATGGATGCTGATGTGTATGACTTCCTGAGCAAAGTTCTTGCCTATAACCCCATGAACCGCCTGACCGTTCGAAGAATGAAGATGCATCCTGTTTTCTGCAATATGTGAGTATTGGTATTTCGTTAGTTTGAATACTTATATAGCCTCTGCAACAGTGATTGGGATGCACTAGCCGCTGGATCAGTCAGTGCGCCAGCCATTCTGATTAATGGACATTAGATAGCGTGATCCGGTAACAGTGTAATGAATTGTTCCATGTCCAATTGCCATTACCTGTTGGAAAATATTATGCGGTCAACGTATATGGATCGGCGAGCGTGTACAGGGACAGGGTAGTCAAGTCGATACTCAAGCAAGGAGAGAAACGCAGGAAATGTCGATGAGCCCTCGCCAACGCGAATGACCCAATCGTGCCACAAGAGTGCATTTATGATGAAATGCAGTAATGATTTATGATTGCAGGCACACGATGCATCGGCAGACATGTCCATCCGTTTGGCATTTAAAAAGCGTCTTTTTGTATCTCACGCACTCGATTGGGGTGACTTCCTGGCCAGTACAATCGGATGTTCGAAGGTACGATCATCCAGAACATCAAGCATCGGCCTGTGATCAGCAGGAAAGTCACCTTGCAAGTCGACATCCGCCTTTGGTACAAAGGGGTGCTTAGAGGTAAACAACAGACCTCAGGGTGAACAATTGACTAATGGAGCTTGGCATGGCAAAACTCGACATAACGAGCTCAATCCGTGATGCACCCTCCCTGAAAGGCACTCGTAACAGATAGAGGAATAACGAGACACGTCACAAAGATGAGTCCTCTGCAAGGGTGAATATGAACTTAAACGACGCATTTTGGCAGTGGGATGAGCTTCAGATTCCAGAAGATATATAACATGACAGGTTGAAACAGTCGTGATAGATTCTAGTCTCGGGCCTTGTTCATTTGAATAACATCATCTCAGAAGGTTAGAAAGAGGATACAAACCAGAGCGAAGCTAGATTAATGCGAACATCATAGGGAGAACAAGAGGTATTATAGGATATGTACGAAGTGAAGTGTCACAGATGACCGGACAAAGTTTACTGATATTTTGATTCCCAGCCTGTGTGCAGCAAGTATCTGATCGCCAAAATATAATATAGCCAAATAAACGGTCGTTCAAGCTTCAATACCCCTGCGGGTTTCCGCTCATTTCTTCTCGATTTCCAGTCCAAAGCTATACCTCGCAACCCGATAACCATGGACCAGGAACTCATTGGACTTGTCAACGAGCTCCAGAACACCTTCAGCAATCTAGGTATGACCATGAGTTCTCCTTGGAAAACAAGGGACATGAATGCGCTGTATTAGGAGGGGAGTTAGACATGCCCCAAATCGTTGTTGTATGTAGCAATTTCCTCGACGTTGATATATGAGTTGATTTTTTCCATTCAAGGTTGGTAGTCAGTCAGCCGGAAAATCCAGTGTCTTGGAAACGTAAAGATGTTTGTCCACAGGAAATCGTGTATATGGCTGCTAATGTTTGGTCTAGCATTGTTGGGAAAGATTTTCTCCCTCGTGGTCAAGGCATTGTCACTCGGCGACCGCTCGTCCTCCAGCTTGTCTACACGCCTACGCCTGCGGAGCCATCACCCAACGCGTCTTCATATACGGAATGGGGTCAATTTCTTCACATCGACAAACGTTTCACAGACTTCAATGAGATTCGAAAGGAGATTGAACAAGAGACGTATCGAGTGGCTGGACAGAATAAAGGTATAAGCAAGCTACCTATCTCCCTGCGGATATATAGTCCCAATGTTTTGGATTTGACTCTGGTGGATCTGCCCGGTCTGACAAAGGTCTTATTCATCTGTCACTCGGAGTCCAGCATAATTCATACTTTTTCAGATTCCTGTTGGTGATCAACCCAGTGACATTGAAAAACAGATTCGGAATTTGGTACTTGATCACATCTCAAACCCCAACAGGTATTTGGTTGTATATTTCTACACATGGAAATTCATAATCTTTCCGCAGTGTTATCCTTGCTGTTTCAGCTGCAAATGTCGATCTCGCAAACTCTGAATCGTTGAAACTTGCCCGCTCGGTCGATCCCCAGGGCCGGCGTACAATCGGAGTATTAACCAAGCTCGACTTGATGGATGCTGGCACCAATGCTCTGGATATCCTTACGGGACGCGTCTATCCCTTAAAGCTTGGGTTCATCGGTGTTGTCAACCGCAGCCAGCAGGACATTAATACCGAAAAAAGTATGAGTGACGCTATTGGGAGTGAAACAGAATTCTTTCGTAATCACTCGGCATATCGCAACATCGCGCACAAAAATGGTACACGATACCTGGCGAAGACTTTGAATCAGGTGCATGCCGTATGCCTCTCGACCGAATTAGGAATTAATGCTGGATAGGTGTTGATGACCCACATCCGTGATAAACTTCCGGACATGAAAGCCAGACTAAACACTCTGATGGGTCAAGCTCAACAAGAACTCAACTCGTTTGGTGATGCAGCTGTTTATGGTGATAAGAACCAGGTGACTTTTGTTATATTTAAAATGCATCACTGGTGAGCGCTAACATTTCCCAGCAAGGTTCCTTGATTCTGCGGCTAATGACCCAATTTGCCCGCGACTTCGTTTCGTCGGTTGAAGGTACCAAATTTGATATATCTACGAAAGAACTCTCCGGCGGAGCGCGGATATACTATATTTTCAACGATGTCTTTGGTCAAGCCCTGACCTCCATCGATGCTACGCATAATCTGGATAACCAAGATATCCGTACCGCCATTCGAAATTCCACTGGGCCGAGGCCAAGCCTCTTCGTGCCAGAGGTCGCATTTGATTTACTCGTGAAGCCTCAGATCAAGCTCCTCGAAGCTCCGGGATTACGGTGTGTTGAGCTTGTCTACGAAGAGCTGGTAAAAATTTGCCATAACTGTACGAGCGCCGTAAGCACTCCTGTACTGCTCCGAAATTTTTTTTTTAATTTTTCTCAGGAGCTTCAACGGTTTCCAAGACTTCACGCTCAACTTATTGAAGTTGTATCTGAACTCCTCCGAGAACGCCTCGGACCCACTTCCGAGTATGCCCAAAGCTTAATCGAGATCCAAGCAGCGTACATCAACACCAACCATCCTGCATTCATTAGTGGCTCAACAGCAGCTTCACAACAGACACCAACGCCCGCCAAACCCCTGATATCATCTCGAGTGCGTCATTCCTATCAAGAATTTTCACCCTCTCTTCTGATCACTGTCTTCATAATCAGCCAGCTTCAACAGAACATCCTAATGGTCGTTCAACACCTGGTGAGGATATTGACGAGGAGCTCTCGGATGATATCAATGCTCCAACGAGCCTCTTTCCGCCCCGTGAAAATCGTATTACATCTGGATCGCATGATCGTTCACGTACGGCGGGTTCAATATCCTCCGTCGTCAACTCCTCCAATCAGAACAATGCTGTTGGCAAGCGTTCTTCATCCAAAACACGCTCCAGTCGCCCTTCTCAAGCACATCAGCGTCCGTCCGCATTCGCTGGCAGCACTAGCGATTCGTCTTCTAGTGCGCGTGAGACGTTCTTGAATTATTTCTTTGGCCAGAATGGACCTGGACCAATCGCTGGTTCTAGTTTGGACAGATCTCATGCGGCAGGATCCTCCGAGACCGGCATTGTACCAGTTGGACGAGATATCTCTGGTGCTGATTCAACGCTCTCTTCTGGGCTTATGGCTGGGAAGAGGGGTTTGGATGGGAACAGTGCTGCCTGGGATATGAAGAGTTTGGGTAAACACATTGAAGCAGTAGGTGCAAAACATTTTTCTGACGTGTCAAATCACTGACAAGGTTCAGGTGTCCGTGGAGGGATCACAGCTCACTGCACGAGAAGAAATGGAGACCAATCTGATTCGATCACTCATCACATCATACTTCAACATCGTACGACAAAGCATTCAAGACCTAATACCAAAAGCAATCATGCATTTCCTTGTTAATCATACCTGCCAACACGTTCAAAATCGTCTCGTCTCATCACTCTATAAACCTGAACTCTTCGCTAACCTCCTCAATGAGGATGAAGCACTCGTTGCTGAGCGAACGAGAGTCAAGGCATTACTGGATGCATACAAGGATGCATTCAAAACACTTTCTGATGTTAATCTTAAATCCTCATAGGCCAGCACGACATTTCTTAGACCTTTATGTTACCCTAGGACAAGTGTGATTTCCGTAGCATCTAATGATGAACACCTTCGTAGTGTTCAAACCATCACCTTCAGACAGCCATATCGTGATAAAGCATGTGTATATTGCAACCCTAAGGATATACAGGTGAATGTGGGTGAATCAAATAGGCTGCCATCTATGCATGTCTGGATCATCGGCCGACGCAAGAAACATTCGAGACTCGAAACGCACAGAAATTGGTCGGTATGGTCAGGAGTCGAGCAGGCAACATATGCTGCTTGCGGAGGGCACCATGAACTACTAGACGTAATCAGAAGATGCCGGACAAGTCGTGATGAAACCACAATAGAGGTTTTACGAAGCTAAGTCTCCTCTGGAACTGTCTGCATCCCAGTAGACTGAGACTTGATGGCAACCCATCTGTCTTTCGAGGCAAGAAGAGCAATGCCGCTGGCCTTCTTTGTGTCCTCCTCTGAAGTCATATTTTCTGAGTCAGCGTCGGCGCCAATGCCACCCTCATAGGAGCTGCTTAACATCATCGAGTCCATTGCAGCAGCTTCAACTGACCGTCTTTTGGATCTGGAAGTCTTCTCGCCTTTCTGCCAAGGTGTCAATAAAGAGACTTCAGAACTGAGAAGTGGGCTGACCCCCTTGATTTCATTAACTGCATTTTCTTTGTCCTGTTGGGAAAATGTGTCAGGTATATCGCATGATGCACAAATCCCTATAAGCACCTCTTTTTCTTTTGCCTCCCACTATACCGTATCAATGGTCAGGCAACAATTATGAATGCTAGTAGTTACAAACCTCTTTCTTGGCTTTCTCTTTCGCTTCTGCCAGTTCTTTTGCTTCAAGCTGGATGCGTGATTAGCAAAGGTCGGAGGTAGAAAGATGGGACTTACTTCAGCCTTCTGCTTCTTGAGCGCCTCTCTCGTCTCACGCTCCTGAATCACCCATGTAGTAATCTCGTCAACACACTCACGCGGCCGGGTCTTATTCTTGAGCAAATACCCCTGCAAAGCAGCCACCTACGCAACTCTTCAGTATATCTCACTGACTAGGTAGAAGTTGGACAACGTACACTAAGCTCATCCTCGGGGATCTGTTCAGCAAATTTCCTAGCCAGCTCAGCAATTTCCTCTTCTGCTAACAGGGGCAAAGCGTGAATGCGCTTGCGCTTCGGAAGAGGAAGGTTGCACTGAGAGGCGTCGGATCCACCTCGTTCAGATGACTCAGAGAGTTCTGTAGATGGTTTGGCGGGAAAGAAACACTTAAAGAGGCCTTCCGCCTGCCACTTTGTGGCATGGGTAAAATTGATCCATACATCCATCCGTCCTGGACGACTCAAAGCCGGATCCAAACGCTCAATATGATTTGTGGTGGCAAATAGGAGGCTAGGTGTGACATCCTCAGTAGGTTTCCCATCGATGTCGGCTGATAGAACATACCGGCCTTCAGCGGCAGCAACGCCATCTAAGCTATTCAAGAGACCGCTCAAACTCAATGTAGAACCATCCGAATTTTCTTTGCTGGTCTTAGCGGAGACAGTAGGTACAATCGGTACTCCCGTTGACGTCGAACCACGAGAAACCGAACGTGTGAATGCTGCATCAAGATCTTCCAAAAGGAGTATGCATCTGGAAGAGCAAATCATCGAGACCCAACCTCTGAACACGCTGATATATTTACCTCGAAGGGACATTCCCCATTAATGTCGTCAACATGTTATCACTCATTCTGAGGAAATATCTACATAAGCACGACTGTCTCAAATGAATAGTAACTCAACTGACCCCTTGGATGACAGAGAGACGACATAAATGTCAAGTCCGAGTTCACCGGCCAAAGAATGGATCAGCGACGTTTTCCCGCTGGTTTCCATTTCACATCAACCACAGGAATGCTCAGATGTACCTCGAGAGATGGGCATACCTTCCTGGGACACCATGTAACAAATATCCCCTTCGGAAAGGGATCCCTAGGCATGTAATTAAGGACGAATCCACAGGAAGTACCAAAGGCACTAATCTTACCTCTTTCAGCATACCTGCAGGATCAGCAGACATAAGAATTCACATTCATTTATGAATAACGCAGAGCACTTGCCATTCTTCAGAAGCGAGGAAATCCTTGCAGTCAGCGAGGATCATATCCTTGACACCGGGCTGAAGGACGATGGAACTCATTGGGCGTTTCTGGCGGGCGCCGTTCCACCGCCAGATTCCATATGACCTGATAAGGTCTAGTACGATATTTTCAGGCCCATAACGAATCAATTACACTTACGTATCGGCTAGGAATATGTGGACACGGTGCTCGGCATCCTTTTCATATGTTCGCTTGGCTTCTAAAACAAGTTTCTTCAAGATGTCATTGTTACGAGCCACAACGCTAAGGGTCCTGAGTCATGTCGCGTGCGGCTGAACATGATCGCCACATACCTGATTCTAAGTGAATAGCTGCCATAGTCACTCTGGCGCTTCGTCCTCGTGATCTTTGAGCGGAGTTTAGCCAAGTATATTTATCTTTCTGAATAAACACACCCTAAGCCAGTGGCCACGGTAATATATTGTATGCGTAGTCTCTGTATGAAGCAAGCTCAGTCATTAATTTCGCCTCGA
>Ga0153950_1000189_pt1 | contig 26847 bp, 31 predicted proteins | sample TSNJ034MetaG_FD_104737 | JGI IMG/M metagenome (GOLD analysis project Ga0153950, IMG submission 104737) | Attine ant fungus gardens microbial communities from New Jersey, USA - TSNJ034 MetaG | ecosystem: Host-associated > Fungi > Mycelium > Unclassified | place: USA: New Jersey, Wharton State...
AAATATCAGGGTAGCACTGGAAAAGGAAACCCTGATTGTATCCCTTGGGGCAAAGCTTAAGATTGCAAAGCTGAAAAAGGTGCGTGACTGGTTTCTGAATAATGAGGTCATGGACTTTGGTGATCCGGTAGAGAATTATTTCAGGTCGCAGGTCCTACCGAACCACTTCGTGGACAGCAGGGAGGTACAGGGTAATGTGGCAGACTATTTTGCATCTTTTGATGAAGCCATCCGTGATTTCCGTGTAGAAGAAATCCAGATGGAAAATGAGAAGGATTCAGAGGGGCATTATCTGATTGATGCATTGCATAAGATGGCGGACTCTGATGAATATGAATCCATTCCCTTAAAAAGTGAATCCAGTGGGACTCTTAAAATGTTTGCGCTATATCCTTCCTTGAAGGAAGTACTTGACTGTGGTGGGACTTTGTTTGTGGAAGAGTTAAATGCTAGGCTGCATCCCCTGCTTGTGCGGAACCTGATACTGACATTCCTGTCTCCTGAAATCAATATCAACCATGCACAGCTGATCTTTACCACACATGATATCTGGCAATTTTCCAATGAACTGCTTAGAAGGGATGAAATCTGGATGGTGGATAAGAATAAGGATGGTGTATCGGAACTATACTCTTTGGCAGATTTTAAGGACGAGGAAGGGAATAAAGTACGCAGGGATGAAGCATTGGCCAAGAATTATCTGACAGGAAATTATGGTGCAATTCCGGCACTTAAGCCTATGGTGATGTTAAGGGGGAAGAACGTGGATGGTGAGTAAAGGGAGAGAATGTGCTGGAATCAGTGAGTACAGAGGATGGGATGGACTAGATGTTTAGTCAAGGATATAGGATATAAGGAAATAGTGAGGACAGCCAAAAAGAACAAATGTTCTGGCATCCCTGTACATTTTAATGAATGTATGGTAAAATATATGTAGGATATAGATTTATATATCATAACTTTAGATTGCCGAGACTGGGAGTATTGTGATAAAATTAATTTATTGGAAGATTAAGGTACTAATAAATTAGGAGTCAATCGTATGGATGATTTGCATGCTCGGGCACGACAATTAAAGAATACTAAAGAGTTCTCAGAAGCGATAAATATTTATGAAAAAATATGGTTTAAAAAAAATAATAATAAATGGCTAGGCTGGGAATATGCGTATTGTTTAAAGCAAATAAATGAGATAACAAAAGCGATTGCTGTTTGTAAAGCAACTTTTTTAATTGATAAAAAATTCAATATGAATAATGATTTAATGGCTTGGTGTGTTTATGAAAAATATTTCAAGGAGAAAAAAGAAGAATATTCAGCACATGAAATAGAAAACCTGGAATTGGTGGGGGAATCAATTATTAGTCTTATTGATCAATCTGAAAAAACGGCATATGAACCAATTATTTTTTCTCTTATAGCTATTTATAAGAAAAAAGGTGATAAGAAAAGTCATACTAAAATCATTGAGTGGTTGGATAAATTAGATGTAAACTCTTTGAATAATAAGAATATTTCTTTTAAAGATTCAAGAGGAAATGATATGGAGTTGCAATCCAGAAAAGAGGAATATTACTCTCTACGTTCAAAAAGCTTGCTAATATTGGAGTGTTATGAAGAGTGTATCAGCTGCTGTGAAGAAGCTGAAGAGCTTATTGATAAATTTCATTATGATAACGATATATGGATTGAAGCGAGAAAATGTTATGCATATGGCATGCTTGGAGAATACGATAAAGCTATATTTGGAATGAAAAAGCTTATTGTTAAGAAAAACCATTGGTCGCTCTTATTTAATATTGCACAGATATATGATATTTTAGGAGAAGCAGAAACATCATTACTTTATTGCTATAAAGCTTTTTTAACAAAAGATCCTGATAAGATGAAGGTAAAAGTTATATATTTTGTGGCACAGAAACTGATGGATTTAGGAGAACATGAATTGGCAAACATGCATTATTTATATTGTAAACAGATACGAGAAGAAAATAATTGGACTATATCTGAACAGTTGGAAACCGTAGTCAAAAATATTTCAGATTCAGATATAAGCATTTCTCCTTTTGAAATGATAAGAATTTGGCTAAACGAGGTTAAATCAAAATCAGAAGTTTATTATGGCAAGGTTAGTAGAATATTGCCAAATAAGAGAAATGGGTTTATAAGTTATGGTAAGAAATCTGTTTTCTTTAAAGTAAATGAAACTTTTGGTAAAGGTAGGGTTAAGGAAAATACGAATGTTAGTTTTATAATTGAAGACTCGTATGATATTGCAAAAAAAAGAGAAACGAAGGAAGCAAAATACGTAGAAATTGTAGAAAAAGCTTGCAATTAGTAAAGTTGTCTGTTAGAATGATGAATCCATATCTTGAAAGGGGCGATATTTATGGCAAAGAAAAAGTATTATGCGGTAAAAAGAGGGAAAACACCAGGTATTTATCATACATGGGATGAATGTAAAGCACAAGTAGATGGTTTTTCGGGGGCGGGTTATAAGAGCTTTGGAACTTTGGAAGAGGCTCAAAATTATCTCAATGAAAATTTAGGAAATAGCGCATCAAATGAAGATAAGAGCAATATAGTGGATCAAGATGCTCTCATAGCTTATGTGGATGGAAGTTATAATGATGCAACTAAAGAATTTTCGTATGGTATGGTAACAATACATAATGGAAAAGAAGAATATTTTTCTGAAAAAATGATAAATACTGATTTAGCTGAAATGCATAATGTAGCTGGTGAAATAAAAGGTGCAGAAGCAGCCATGAGATATGCTGTAGCTCATAAGTATAAAAAGCTTATAATATATCATGATTATGAAGGAATCGCAAAATGGTGTACTGGTGAATGGCAAGCCAAGAAGGATGGAACTAAAGCCTATCAAGAATATTTTGATAGTATAAAAGAAAATATAGATATAAATTTTGTTAAAGTGTTGGGCCATTCTAATAATAAATATAATGATATGGCTGATGAATTAGCGAAACAAGCAATATTTGGAAGTGATGTAGTAGAGAAAAGGGAAGCGTTCAAAAATAAGGATTTGAAAGATAATGTCTATATTAGCCGAGATTTGGATGAATTAAATGATCTACTTCTGAATGAAGGTAATATAATGTGGGAAAGCTTTTTAGGTAAGGGTATCAAAAATGTTGGTCAGCAACAACGATTTACTTTTTTAGTTGATGGCAAAGAGGCATTCCTTGATATATACCAGAGAACAGATGGTTCTACTACTTTTCATCCAACTGGAGTAAATATCGAATATTCTAAGTTAATGAAAGCAGCGATTGAGAAATGCGGTCTAAGAAATACTTCGGAGAATAAAAATTACACTATTTTTTTAGGGAAAGAATGGCTGGATAAAACACTGGAATATTTAGGGCAACTTCCAGGTGTTAATTCACAGGAGAGCAGTTCTGCTGACAATCGTATTTATCAATTTACCAGTAAAAAGGGTGATAAATTAACATTAAGCGTGTATGGTAACTATAAAGTTACAGTTCAAGGGAAACCACTTTATTTATATAATGAGTTTCGTTCGATTGCATCGTATTCTCCGCAAGTAAGCGTAGATAATCTTGTTGATATGACTAATGCATTTGTTGATACTAATGTAACTGCGAGTGATACAAGAGTAAAGATGAACGAAATATTACCTAAGGCATATAATAGTGGTAAGATAGATGAAACCATATGGAAACTATTTTCTCCATCAGTTGTATTCATTGAAGAGGAAAAGGAATTAGAAGATTACAGTGGTTGTGTTTTTCCAGCACTAAGAGCACTCGAAGCATATTTGTTATATTTGTTGGATTGCAAAGGAATTACTGTTAATCGGAATTTTGGTATTGTCTTCGGTCCGCAAACGGTTGGTAGTGGAACCTACGTAGTGCTTCCCAAATATAGAGTTCAAATCAATGATGTAAAGTACGAACAGGCATTAGAAAGAATATACAATTATTTTCATAAAACAAGACATGTTTTGTTTCATGCTGATCAAATTTTGATTAATACAAGGCTGATTGAAGAGAAGCAGGAGGCACAAGATATTTTTAATGAAATAGTAACACTAATCGAAGAGACTTTTATTGATGTAGAGATTGCACTTTAAAAAATAAGAAAGGTGGTGGTTATGATGAAGAACTTTACAATTGAAAAAACGAGTATTGGAAACTATGGATATTTAGTAATTGCAACTTCATATGATAGCCCTACCAATAATTTAGATGAAATTGAAGCAGAAATCGGTGACTATAGTGGAAATATTCTCTTTGATTTAACGCTTATAAATGGACTTAATAGTAATCGCTATTTAGAAGCAGAGTCAAAAAATGGAAAAATTAACAGAAGATCCTTTAAAACTAAAAAACATGTGGCAGAGTCTATTAAAGAATTGAGTGAAAAGTTTTTCGTTAACAATGCCGATGTTTTAGAACAAGGAACGATTAGTAATGCTCTGAAGTTTTTGCTAAAAACAGGGCAGAGGATTTAGAGCAACCAAAGGGATTAAATTGAAAATAGTGTAAGTTAGAAATATATCATAATTAATGTGGAATAGAAGACACGATTGAATAAAAATTCAGTCGTGTTTTTTATATATAAAAAATTAGGAAAGTGAGGAATTGTAATGAAAAAAACGATCTATCAACCAATTTATTGGCACTACTTAACCGGAAATTTTCTCAATCGTGTACATCCACTATTAAGAAAAGCGCTGAAAATACTAATCAGTGTTGTCGTGGGAAGTTTGCTGCTTGCAGGGCTATATATGCTCTTCAAGGACACACTGCTCCCCACATTAACTGAGAGGGTGGTCCAGCTTTTCAACTTCTCGGGTTATGTACTACAATACCGCCTGCCGCCATAATAAGGCAGGCGGTATTTTTCTGTAAAAAAAGAAATGGAGGGCTGTAAATGAGAATAACAGCAAAAATCGCAAAGGCCTTTGATAACGCAGGAAAGCTGAAAGCCATAGCCACGGTATGTTTTGACAATGATTTTATTGTTACCGGGGTAAGGGTAGTGGACTGCCAGAAGGGGCTTTCCGTATTCATGCCCAGCATGAAGGATAAGGAAGGGGTGTACCGTGACGTATTTTTCCCCATCACGCCATCCGGCCGTGAGCAGTTTGCAAATGCCGTGCTCAATGCCTATGACTGTTACCTGAAGGAAACTGAAGAATGAGTACGGACTTTTCGTGGCAGGCAGGAGGTGGGAGCAGTTGGAAATAATCCTGGTGTTATTGATTGTTGCAATATTAAACGGTGCCATAGTCCTGATTGATGAGATGCTTGAAGGGCTTGTGCCCATGACCCTATATGCCGACCAGTATATGACAGCCACCAATGGCGGAAACATGGTGGAAGTACTGTTTCAAATTCTGTTGGGTGCAGGGGTGTCGCTGATTATCCTTAAATTTTTAAAGAAGGGGTTTGAATGCTATGTCCTCTGGACAGACGGCGATCCCGATGCTGACCCCACCAACCTGGTTATCCGGTTTATACAGGCCATGGTGGTAGCAGTCAGCTTCCCGGTAATGTATGGCTGGCTTGCCCAAATCGTGGAAAGCCTGTGTAACCAGCTTCTGACCGCCATAGGTGCCTCCACGGATTTTGACTGGCAGACATGGGTGAACGGCATTTCTTCACTGGGGCTTGTAACAGCCATTTTTGGACTTATTTTCATTATCTGCTATTTCCTGCTGTATTTCCAGTTCCTTATGCGTGGGGTGGAGCTTATGATTCTCCGGGTAGGTGTGCCGGTAGCCTGTGTAGGGCTTCTGGACAATGACAAGGGTGTTTTTAAAAGCTATATGAATAAGTTCTTCCAGACGGCGCTGGCTGTTATCATACAGATATGCCTCTGCAAGCTTGGGGTAGGCATGATGCTGAATATGCACATCTTCTGGGGCATTGCCTGTATGATGCTGGCAATAAAGACACCGAAATTCTTAAGTGAGTTCCTGATAGCCACCGGGGGCAGTGGTAGTGGTGTGGTCAATAATGCTTACCATTCCGTAAGGCTGGTACAGATGATTCAGAAAATCAGATAGGAGGGGATATGGCAAGCATTGACGAGATTTCCATGGCTGTCATATCCCTTCTGCGTTTAGGGGCAGTGTTCCGGTTCCTCTTCTGCATGGTCCGCCTGCAAAGTGCGGAGGAAGAAGCCACACAATACAAGAAACGGGCAAAGAATACTGTGGTTTTCTATATTATAGCAGAGTGTGTATGGCAGATTAAGGAAATTGTATTTTATTATTATTCGTAAATAAGGAAGGGTTATGAGGATGGATGAAAGTTATTCGCTGTATATCCCCACCGGGGTGAAGGCACAGAATGAGTTGTTTAGCGGATTCGGCAGGAGGGAGCTCATACAGAGCATTGCCGGTTCCATCATGGGTGGGATAATAGCAGCCTTTATATGGCTGTTTACCCGGAATGTAGCCTTTACGGTGGTTGCGGTGCTGACCGGCATTTTCGGTTCCGTGATGATGACAACCCGTGACCAGAATAACCAGAGCGTGGCAGACCAGATCGGCAACATGATACGGTTTGCAAGGAGCCAGCAGATTTACCCCTACCGCAGCCTTGACGAGTGGGGAACAAAGCAGGGCATTTATATAAAATAGGATTTATTAAGAAAGCAGCAATCAAACAAGGACGATTGTATGATTTTTATTGATTTATTTTCCGGTATCGGCGGTTTTCGCCGGGGACTGGAACGGAGTGGGCACAAGTGTGCCGGCCATGTGGAAATTGACAGATATGCGAATAAGAGCTACTGCGCCATGTATGGGCTTAGCCCCTGTAAGTATGAGATGGAAACAGGAGGGAATAATTCATGCAGGATGTGTACAATGGAGGTGAAGAAAGACTGTGACGGCAAAAACTGTAAAGGAGAATGGTATGCAAAAGACATTAAGCAAATCGGGGCAGGAGAAATTCCAAAGGCTGAAATCTGGACTTTCGGTTTTCCTTGCGTCGATATCTCACTCGCCGGACGGCGCAGGGGGTTTCATGGAGAGCGAAGCGGACTCTTTTTTACGGTTGCTGGCCTGCTCAAAAGCCAAAGCCCCAAAAATAAACCCCGATGGATTATCGTTGAAAACGTTAAACATCTTGTGTCAAGCGAGGGAGGCGGGGCATTTACCACCGTTCTATCTGAATTATGGGAAGCAGGGTATGACTGTGAATGGCAGGTTGTCAATTCCAAAGACTTCTGCGTTCCCCAGCACAGGGAGCGGGTGTACCTTGTTGGACATCTTAGAGACGGATGTGGAGGAAAAATATTTCCTGTCGGCGGAGCAAACAAAACGCCTGTTAAGCAAATCTTAGGAGAGACGCGGGGACAAAGGCTGTATGACCCTGCAGGACTTTCCATCACCATGACGGCCAATGGCGGCGGTTTTGCAGGACGTACCGGATTATACTCCGTATCCGTAAACCGCAGGGAAGGGATACGGAAACATATAGACAATGCCCATACCCTGACAGCCAGTGATGCAAGGGGCATCAACCGTAATCAGGATCAAAATGCCATTATCGAAAGGCAGCCTCCCTGTGCCGGCTTTGTTGATATGAACGAGCATCCTAAAATAACAGAATATGCACACTGCGTAAAAGCCAAGCAAAACGCCGGAATCACCAACCATAAAGGGGAGTGTTCCGGTGTATTTTTATGTAATGGTCCTCTTCATGGCATATGCCGCGGTTCTTCTTGTGGCATTGGTAATGGGAACCCGGAATGTGTGCAGGCGGTGATTACACCAAACCGGGAAAAGAAGCGTCAGAATGGCAGACGTTTTAAAGAACCGGGAGAACCAAGCTACACAATTACGGCGCAGGACCAGCACGGAATTTTGCTCTGCTGCTGTGAGGGATGGAAGAAAGGATTGCCGATCCGGGAAGCCAAGAAGGACGGATACACTATGGCCAATCATGGGGACAGCATCAACCTTTCTTACCCAAACAGTACATCCAGACGGGGGCGGGTAGGAAAACAGGTTGCCCAGACAGTACTGACAGGCAGCCAGATGGGAGTACTCCTATGCTGCCGCATCCGGAGACTGACACCCCGTGAAACCTGGCGGCTACAGGCTTTTGAGGATGAACTGTTTGACAGGGCAAGAGCTGCCGGGATCAGTGATGCCCAACTATATAAGCAGGCAGGAAATGCGGTGACGGTAAATGTAGTGTATGAGATTGGGCTTAAATTGAAGGAGGTGGAGCATGCGATTTAATACACTCTACATAGATTGCCCATGGTGCTACAAGCAGAGCAAAGTACGGGGAGCGGCACAGAAGCATTATTCCACCTTGAGTAATGAGGATATTTATAACCTTGATATACCGGGAATTGCTGCAAATGACTGTATTTTGTTTTTGTGGGTCACATTCCCTTGCCTGGAAGAAGGCCTGGAGGCAATACGTCGGTGGGGGTTCACTTATAAAAGCATTGGATTCTGCTGGATTAAGAGATGTAAAAAGCAGACAGATAAATGGTTTTGGGGATGCGGTAATTGGACACGCAGTAACCCAGAATTATGTCTGCTTGCTACGAAGGGCAAGCCGAAACGGTTATCCAAGTCAGTACACTCTGTCATTGATACACCAATAGAGCATCACAGTAAAAAACCAGATATTATCCGTGAAAAGATTGTGAAGCTTGCAGGTGACGTTCCTCGTGCGGAGCTTTTTGCAAGGCAGAAATATGATGGCTGGGTGTGTCTGGGAAATGAGATAGACGGTCTGGATATCAGGGAAGCCATAAAACTGGTAAAGGAGGATAAGTATAATGGCATATGATACCATGTTGTATGACGCCACGGCGTATAAAATTAAAGCAGACAATACTTTAACAGATAATGCTTCGTCATTTGAGGAACGGTTTGCCTTGTTATGCGAAAAAGTACAGCGGGATTTTGACGGGTATATGGAAGCGGTTGCTCATATGGACAATACCGATGTAATTAAGGAAGCAATGAAAATAGCGGTGATGGAGGAGATTCTGTCACAACTGAAAAACAGGCAGTTTGACCATCCTTTTGAAGTGGAGCAGCTATTATATTATGACCAGCCGTTGCTTGTGGTTACGGATTCGTGGGAGAAAAGCGAGTTTGGCATTATTAACGTAGTCAATGATACCATAAATGGATTCCTAACGGATACAAGGGAAAAAATTACGGATATGCAGGCACGGTATGATGTACTACCTTCTGAAGAACAGGAAAAGATTATGGAGTACAGCAACCGTGAACTGGCTGTTTTCGACTACCTGCAGGCAAGGGAAATCCAGAAAAACAGGGAGAAGGACAATGGAATGGAACCTTGACGGTAATCATTTAATGGTCTGCCTGCTCTTGTCTTTAACTTCCGGTCTGTTGTGCAGCATGGCACTGAAAGATATATTAAAACTGGATAGTATACCCAAAATCCCCTGTATCAGCGTAGCCGGTACAGGGATATTTTTATCCGTACATGGTTTTACGGCGATTACGCTGATGTGTGCCGTAGTCTTTCAAATCCTGCTGTTTGCAAGTGTGTATGATATCAGAACCCATACGGTTCCTGATTATGTCCATATCCTGATTCTGTCGGCCGGGCTGATTCATTTTCAGCCCCTGCCGGCACTTTTGGGTCTGCTCCTTGTGCCGCTGCCTTTTTTCCTTGCTGCCTTATTAAAGGAAAACAGCATAGGCGGCGGTGACATTAAGCTGATGGCAGCCTGCGGTTTTGTATTGGGAATCTGGCCGGGGATGGCAGCCCTGGTGATTGGCTTATTTATGGCCGTACTCTGGAACGCAGTTTATAACAGGGAAAAACAGCCATTTCCCCTTATTCCCTATCTGACCATAGGCTGTTTTGCAGCCTTACTGTTAATTTGAATAAAACGGAGGAATTAATTTTAATGAAGAATTTATTTAAAAATCGTATCGTGGTAGGACTGATCTGTATCGTCCTATCCCTGATTATATGCTTTGGACTGACGCCCATGTTCAATAATGCGCTGACTGCAACCACAGAGATTGTGCGTGTCAAAACAGATATCAGAAAAGGTGACATGATTTCAAAAGACATGCTGGCTACCGTGGAAACAGGAAGCTATAACCTGCCCCCCGGTGTGGTATATAAAACAGAGGATGTGGTTGGCAGATACGCCAATGCGGATATGCACAAGGGAGACCTGATCCTGGAAAGCAAGCTTTCGGAAACAGCACTCCTTAAAAACGAGTATTTAAGCAGCCTAAACGGTGAGAACAGGGCAATTTCCGTAACGATTAAATCCTTTGCTGCCGGGCTGTCCGGCAAGCTGGAACAGGGGGACATTGTAACCCTGATTGCCGGGAATATGGGGCAGATGAGGGAAACCTATATCCCGCCGGAGCTCCAATATATCCAGATCATTGCCACCACCATAAAGGACGGAACCGACAGCAATGCACAGTCTGACAATGAGGAGGCACAGCTTGCCACCACCATTACAGTGTTGGTATCCACTGAGCAGGCGAGGCTCCTGTCGGAGATTGAACAGAACGGTTCCCTCCATGCCGCACTGGTTTACCGGGGGGACAGTGCAGACGCACAGAAATTTTTAGATGCACAGGCAGAGGTGCTTCTTGAGCTTTATCCCCCGGAAACAGGAGAAGGTAATTCTGCGGAAGATGCAGAGGCAGAAACATCAGGGGAAGAATAGCCGGACAGAATGACTGGTTCTGAAAGTGGAGAGAAGAAGAAAAGTATGAGTGAGAATAAATTTATGGGATTAAACAAAACCCAAGAAAAAAAATTTCCGGTTAAGAATAAAGCTTTGGCTGTATTAGGAAGCCCTGGCAGCGGAAAGACCACCACCAGCATCAAGTTAGCTTTAGAGCTGGCAAAGCATAAGAAGAATGCGGTTGTAGTTTTCTGCGACCCTTTTACCAGTGTCCTCCCTTATGTCACCTCGGCAGGGACAGCCGTAGAGACCTCGCTGGGGACACTTCTGACCGCGCCGGGGATCACACAGACAGATATCCTGAAAGCATGCGTACCGATAGGGCAGACAGAATATGTCAGCTATTTGGGCTACAGGGCAGGGGAAAACCTGATGGCATACCCAAAGGTAACAAGGGATAAGGCAGTGGATTTCTTTGTCATGCTGCGCCACCTTGCTGATTTTGTGATTATTGACTGCTCCACCATTTTTGAGGCTGACCCGGTTTCCATTGTAGGCATTGAAACAGCAGACACAGCCCTGCGTTTAGGAACCTCCAACCTGAAGGGGATAGCCTATTACCAGACCCATATGCCGATGCTGGCAGACAGCGTGTTCCATGTAGATAAGCATTATAAGGCAATATCCATGCTGAAGCCATGGCAGGAATGGGAAGCAGTTTCCCAGCAGTACGGCGGTGTGAAATATACCCTGCCTTATGTAACGGAGCTGGAACAGCAGTATGATGAGGTATCCCTGCCTGATCTGCTTAAATCCAGGGAAAGCCTTAAATATACGGCTGAAATAAAGCGGATTGTAGGGGATGTCTTTGGCATTGGGGATAACCCAGCCGATGCAGGACAGAAGGCAGCACAGAAAGCAGGGCAGTCGGAGGACTCCAGGAAGACTACCAGGGGAGCCATTTCTTTCAAGCTTCCCTTTGGCAAAAGCAAGGGGGAGTTTTGACCATGCAGATACGCCATATAGAACTGAAAGAGGCCAACGCTTTTGTCGCTGCACACCACAGACACCACAAGCCGGTCACTGGACACCGGTTTTCCATCGGATGTTACCGTGAAGGAAACCTGTGCGGCGTGGCGATTGTCGGCAGACCGAGGGCGCGGAGAATAAACCAGTACGACACGCTGGAGGTACTCAGGCTCTGCACGGACAGCACAAAAAACGCATGCAGCAAGCTGTACGCCGCCTGCCGCAGGGCTGCCAGGGAATTAGGATACCGGCGCATCATCTCCTATATTTTAGAAACAGAAACAGGAACGAGCCTTAAGGCAAGTGGCTGGCGGTACTGCTATACCTCTCCTGGCGGCAGTTGGAACCAGCCCAGCCGCTCAAGGAAGGATAATGCACCCACCTGCCCCAAAAAACTGTACGAGGCTGTCCTGTTTCACAGAAAGGAGGGCATTGTTTGAACACGGTACTGAATATACACGAAAACATGGGACTGTTAAGTGCTGATATCCGGCTGAAACCGTTCCCCGAAGTATTACGGGAGGTGCAGGAGAACATCACAAAAAACTATGCGACTGTGCTGAAGGATAACCCTGACGATAACAGGGAGCTGATAAAATCTTATATTAATAAATATCTGCAGGATAAGGGCATAGGCGTTGCAGATATGCCGCAGGATGAGCTTTGTGAACTGATTTATGGGGAAATGACAGGCTTTTCCTTCCTGTCAAAATACCTGTACCGTGACGATGTGGAGGAAATCAACATCAACCAATGGCGGGATGTAAAAATCACCTATTCAAACGGTGATATCCTGCCCAGCAGGGAAAAATTCAACTCAGCGCAGCACGCTATAGACGTTATCCGGCGCATGCTCCACAAGTCCGGCATGATATTTGACAGCGCGCAGACCATTGTGGTAGGCCACCTGTCGAATAAAATACGCATTACCGTCATGGGTGACGGCGTGATCGACAGGGACAAGGGCTTATCCGCGTCCATCCGTATCGTCAATCCCCGCAAGCTAACCAAGGAACAGTTTGTAAAATACGGGACGGCTACGGCAGAAATGCTGGAACTGCTGGCAACCTGCTACTGCTACGGGGTATCCATGTGCATTACCGGAGCCACTTCCTCCGGCAAGACCACACTGATGAGCTGGATCATGGGGCAGGTTCCGGACAACAAGCGTATCGTGACCATTGAGCAGGGCTGCCGTGAATTTGACCTGACACGGACCAATAGACAGGGGGAAGTGACAAATAACGTGGTGCATCTGGTGACAAGACCATCCGATGACCCAAAGCAGAACATCAACATGGTAAAACTGCTGGAAACCACGTTGACCATCAATCCGGACTGTATCGCCGTTGCCGAAATGAAAGGCGGCGAGAGCTTCCTGGCAGTCAGTGCGGCAAATACAGGTCATGCACTCATTACCACCATCCATGCTAATTCCTGCGAGGATACCTATTACCGCATGGTGACACTCTGTAAGCAGATGCACGAAATGGACGATGCCACACTTTACAGCCTTGCCACCAAAGCCTTTCCCATAGTGGCATTTGCCAAGAAGCTGGAGGATAACTCCCGCCGGATCATGGAGATAAGTGAGTGCGAATTTACATCGGATATTGGAGGAAAAGGCAGCCGGATGAATATGCGTACCCTCTACCGTTTCCATATCACTGATAACAAGATAGTGGACGGAAAGGTAAAGATAATCGGACATTATGAAAAGGTAAACAACCTGTCTGAAAGCCTGCTCCGGCGGCTGCGTGAGAACGGTATGCCGCTCAGACTGCAGGAACAGCTTTTATTGAAGAATTAAAAGGGGGTGTTATTATGTGCCTTGTGGCGGTAAAGCAGCCATATGTGCTGCAAATCCTGTACGATGATGATGCCGAAAGCCCGCGCGAGTGGGATAATTTCGGAAGGATGGTTTGCTGGCACAGCCGGTATAACTTAGGCGATAAACACAGCCACAGCAAACCGGGAGACTTTTTACAGGAATTAGTTCGGGAGAGCATGAAACCGATTGACGTTATATCCTACGTTAAGGATGGGCATTCGAATGGTCTGATTTTTGAACATGATAAGTCTGGGGACGTTTGGCGGCTCCTGTCCTATTCCGATTACTTCAAAAAAAGGTATGAGGAATATGTCGTGGAAACGCCGCCTGGCATGAATGATGAGGATTTAAGTGATGCCATAATCGAATGTATGGGAGAAGGGGATTTATTAATGCTTGCGCGGCAGAAAAACTGTATCCTTAAACTGAACCTTTACAACCACTCCATGTTAAGTATGTCCACATCCTCCTTTATAGGACACGCCCATCATGCAGAATGGGACAGCGGGCAGGTGGGCTGGATTTACGCCAGCCATGGGGATGTGAAAAAGGAATACGGCAACGTGACGCCCGAAACATTGGAAAAGGCTGAAAACCTGCTCCGCGCCGAAGTGGAAACCTACAGCTGTTTTCTCCGTAACCAGTGCTACGGCTTCCGGCTGTACAAGCATGGTGCAGAGGAAAATAGCTGCTGGGGATTTATAGGCTGTATTAACGACATAAAAAAAGATATGGCAGGCCATCTTCCGGAGGAATGCCGGAATTTATTGGAAGACCTGGAAGAGGTTCCTGATGTCAGGTTTGATGGATATATAGACCATGAATATGAAGAAATGGAGGTTATGGCATGACAATACTTGTTACAATAGCTTTCCTGATGGCGGCAGGGGGCAGCCTGCTTATATTAGGGCTGTCCCCATTTACATTCTTAGAGGGGATGGCAGTAATGCTTACACCGAAGAAAACCAGCATAAGAAGTCGGATCAGGGAAAGCAAGAATAAAAAGGAACCGAAAGGCCTGAAGCTGCTGTTCATGGAAGTAAAGGAGATTTTGCGGCTGACGGGAAAGACCAGTATGTTTGCGACCCTTTGCGTGCTGGCAATGATCCTGTTTGTAGTAGGTGTACTAATGGCGCTTACCATGGATAACTATATGCTAGTGCCGGTGCTGGCAATAGCATTTTTCCTACTGCCTTTTTACTATGTGAAATTCACGGCAGGGAAGCATAAGAAACTGATGAACGTCGAGCTGGAAACGGCACTATCCGTAGTGACCACATCCTATCTGCGGAATAAGAACACCATTATCCGCGCCATAGAGGAAAACTTACCTTACCTAAACCCACCGGTATCGGAGGTGTTTAAGGATTTCCTCATGCAAACCAAGCTGATCAACTCCAATACCAGGGAAGCCCTTTCCGGCATGAAAGCAGGGATAGACAGCTTAGTATTCCATGAATGGGTGGATGCCGTCGCAGCCTGTCAGGAGGATTACAATTTAAAATCCACGCTGCCGCCCATTGTTGCGAAGCTGTCGGATATGCGCGTGGTCGGTGCGGAACTTGACCTTCTGTTATTTGAGCCGGTGAAGGAATACATTACCATGATGATCCTATTGGCAGGAAGCATCCCGCTGATGTATTTCTTGAACAAAAGCTGGTATGACACCCTGATGAACACAGCTTTTGGAAAATCACTGCTGGCAATCTGCTGTACAGTAATTTTTGTGTCTTTGGCGGCAGTGGTGAAGCATACACGGCCTATTGAGTATAAACGTTAGGAGGGAGCCTATGTACTATCTGATACTATTATTATTTGCACCCTGCTTTGGAATGGGGGCATATTTACTGTTGGCGGAGCTTTTGCAACTTCCTACCTACAAAGCATCAAAAGCCATCATCAATATGGGAAGACAGACAAAAAAGCAGGCAAGGGACAGTGATGCTTTTATCCTGGAATTGGCGGTAAAGCTGGCATGTATACTTCCCATGGAGGATTATAAGAAAAGGAAGCTTAACTTAGTGCTTAAATCCGCAGAAATCCCCATGACTGCCGAGGTTTTTACCGCACAGGCACTGATTAAGGCAGGAATTATTACGGTCATTGTCATTCCCTGCCTTCTGATTGTACCAATCCTTTCACCTGTATTTCTGATTGCCGGTATTGCCGTATATTTCAGCGAGACAGGGAAGCCGGATAGGTTGATTCGTGTAAGGCGGGAGGAAATTGAATACGAGCTTCCCCGGTTCGTGGCAACCATTACCCAGGATCTTATGTCAAGCAGGGATGTGTTACATATGCTGGAAACCTATCAACGTAATGCAGGAAAAGCAATGAAGAACGAGCTTACCATTACCATAGCCGATATGCGGACCGGTAACTTTGAAGCTGCCCTGACGCGCTTTGAATCCAGAATCTCAAGTGCCATGCTTTCCGATGTGGTAAGAGGGCTGGTTGGTGTACTACGTGGGGATGACGGCGTGGTGTATTTCCGTATGCTCACCCATGATATGAAACAGATTGAATTGCAGCGGCTTAAGCGCCTTGCCATGGAGAGGCCGCCTAAAATCCGCAAATATTCTTTCCTGATGTTAGGGTGTATGCTCCTTGTGTATATGGGGGTTATGGGATATGAAATCGTGAAAACCATGTCAGGGATGTTTTAGAAGGGGGATGTTATTTTGGAAAAAAGAAGGATATTACAATCTCGCTGCGGAGAGGGTTATATAGATATGGCGGTTGGCGTGCTTTGCCTTATGATGGTTATTGCCTTTGCTGTCAGTCTGTTTCCGGTCTTTACGGCAAAACAGCAGCTTGATATTTTTGCGAATGAGATTGTAAGGCAGGCTGAAATCACAGGCAGTACCAATGTCAGCAGCCGGATAGAGAAAATGAAGGAACAGACCGGATTAGACCCACATATTACCTGGAAATGTGATTACTACAGCGGGAATAAGGTACAGCTAAACGGTGATATGGAAGTAGTACTTACAACAACGGTGGATATCGGATTTTTTACTTTTGGTTCTTTCCCTATAGAGATACGGGCGAGGGCTGCCGGAAAGTCCGAAGTGTATTATAAGTAAGGGGAAAGTGTAAAAAAGATACGCAGAAATGAGGAACATATGAAGGCAGTTAAAATCTTAAAAAACAACAAGGCTAATTCCACACCCCTGACGATAGCACTTGTACTCTGTATTCTTATCGTATGCTGTGGTATATCCGAGTATTTCCGGCTGATGATTATCGTCAGTGGTGTCCGGGACGGGCTTCAGCAATCGGTCATTGCTGTCTCCACAACGAATTATGATGAGGTATATAATGGGCTGCGTGAAGGGTATTCCGGCGGATATGTCCTTTCAGGTAACAGTTGGAGCGAGAAACTGGATTATTATGATGTGTACAGCCGGATGGATAAGCTGTTAGGCACAGCCAGCCAGGGCGGTTACCATGTAAAAGTACAGGAGGGGGGCTATGAGTACCGTTATTCAGGGCTTTCCATTGAGATAACCAATGCGCCCCTTACACCGGGGAATACAAACCAGAACTTTGAGGCAGATGTAAGGATACAGATTGAAATCCCCTTATCCTTTGGATTTCAGATGCTGCCGCCCCTGAAAATGGAAGTGAGGGCAAAGGCGGTATATATGCCTAAATTCTAATGCGAAGTTCTAAAAACAAAATTTAAAATGCGGAAATATTTAAAATGTCTGGACGTGCAGACAGATACCATGTATTATAATATTGAAAGATGACTTTCAGTGAAAACGAAAGTGAGGTAGAGAGAAATGAAAGAATATACTACAAAAAAGAAGATCATCATACTGGCCTTATTCCTTGCTGTTGTCATCCTTGCGGGGGGATTATGGATTTTTGTTGGTTCTAAGGGGAATAATTCCATGTGGAATAAGGAAACGACAGATGTGGCTGCAGAAAACGGGGAAGAGGATTTTAATACAGAAGATACCATTACAGACAATATGGTCAAGGAGCAGACACTACAGAAACAGCAGACGCAGGAGCAGCCAGATCACCAGGATGCCCTGCAGGAGGATGCTGATATACCGGAAGAAACAGAAGGGATTGTTACCGTACCTGTGTCAACGGAAGTGACAGGAGAGCAAAGCAAGCCTTCCGATGGAAAGCCGAAAACACCGGAGGAAGCAACACCGCCAGCCGCTGAATCCGTACCTGTGGAGGAACATAAGAATACAGGAACGGACAATTCGGATGTAGTACCGGCGGCAACTCCGGCACCATCTGAAAGCAGTACTCCACAGTCAGGGGATAAGAAGGATGGATATATCTATATTCCCGGGTTTGGATGGGTTGCAAATGAGGGCGGTGGAGTGGAAGTCAAGGAAGGTGACTTTGAATTATCCGGAGATTTGGTAGGAGATATGTGAAACGCTGTTAAATATGGAACAAATATATGGGGATGCAGTCAAAAGGCTGTATCCTCTTTTTGTGAGGAGGTTTCTTTTGAAAAGAGTATTCTCTATATTTCTATGTATTTTGTTTATTATAACGATAGCTTTCCCTGTTTATGCTTCCGGTAATGCCAACATCGAAAGTGGCGGCGGCGGTTTGGGGCAGGGCACAAGCTCTAATGTGTGGTACGGTTTAGACGGGGTGCGCGTTACTATTGTCAGAGAAAGTGATAACCAGGCAGTTTCAGTACCTGTTGATTTTTGCAATAATCCTCCCACTGACATAGAGGCACATTTTGGAAAGGTCAGTAAGCTTCAATATCGTAACGGCATGGCATTATCAGTCACAACAGCGGTGTATGGCTGCATTAAGCCAATACAGCCAATGCCGACTATAGTCAGTTCAGGAGGGGGTAATAACATTACTGCAATCCGAAACTATTTCTGTGACCGATCCACAATCACTTTTATTGCAAGTCAGACAGGCTTCAGTTACGATTTGCTCATTGGCGGCGAATATAAAATTCTGCTTGAACCGATAGCATATTTCAAGTATGAAAGCGTAATGTACGCCATGACAGCCACCGAAGCGGCTCTGTTCGACCAAAAGGTTAGCGGAGGCCTGCGCAGCAAGATGGTTTCCCTGTCTCATAAGAACCTGCCCCTTGCCATGTTCTTAGAGCATAACGAGCTGGGATTTACGGCTTGGTCAGGAAGTACATCCACCCCTGCCACCAATGAGAATATCATTTCCTATCTTGGCATGGGTATTATCCGCTTTTCTGACATTGATACAGAACCGGAACCGCAGGACAGCACAGTCAGGTACCGTACTGATACGGAGATCATCATTTCCGTAAGCCTATCCACCGTTACGGAAAAGACACCAAAAAATCCAGCTTATGCATCCTTTACCATTAACGGCAGTACATACACACATTCAAACATTTATATCCCTGAAGGAAGCTCACAGCTTGCATGGGTTAAATGGCGGACACCATCCACGCCGGGGACGGTGACAATCCATATTTCCAGTAACTGTGACGTGGATAAGAGCGTGATTGTGGCACAGATTGTTGACTTAAATGAAAATCCCCCGCCGGACCCACAGGCTAATGACCGGAATGACGGTTACAGTATACCTTCGGCACCGGCTAAAGGGGATGTGACCACGCTGACCTGGGGGGAATGGGACTGCTGGTGGCATGAAAACTGGGTATGGGTTTCCGATTGGGACTGGTGTTCCCATTCTTACTGGGTAACCGATGAAGATATTGAAAGCGGCGGTTATTGGGATAGTTGGGGACATTGGGTTGATAATGGCGAATGGGAGGATCATGGCTGGTATAAATATGAATGGATACCTTACTGGGCAAGCCTGTCCGCAACCGTAACGATAAAGCCGGATGAAAAATCACCTACAGCTACTGCCAACAGTATGAAATCCGGTTACGGGTTCAATATGAACACTTCCACATCCATTTCCTCCAACGCTCCAAGCAGCCATATCACAGGGGCACAGAACGTGGTTGCCTATTTTCCTGAATTTTATTATCAGACCTGGTGGAGACTCCTTGCCAGAGTGAATACGGGTTATAATGCCTCCTTTGAGTTTAAGAAAAATATCTACAGTACCTATTATCGGCCAGTGCATTTTAGTCCGGTATGGTTCCCGGATGGACAGTATGCTGCCTATGCGGAAATCATGGATGCATGGACGCCTGCCGGGATGCTTCAGGTTAACAGAACGGCGGTACTTACCATTAACGGCAATTTATTCTCTGACTGGCACGTCCGGCCACAAGGTAATTAAGTTAAAAATAACTTTTAAACGTATATTTATTCCTGCGGCTCAAAGTTTGCAGGTATTGGAAAGGCATGGTGATTTCTATGGGAAATCGTGCGATCTATGTTATTACAGAAGATAAAAAGAGCACCAGCTTTTATACCCACTGGGGTGGAAATGCCCTGTCACCTCTCTGGCGGCTGCTACAGGCTAAAGAACTGCAGGGACAGATACCGGAAAAGAAAAGCATTGCCCATATATTTGAGCATCTTGATGAACAGGGGCAGTATGTTAATCCCCCGCATGACAATCCTGCTGATATGTTCTGCTCCCGGACGGCTGATGTGGTTATTACACAAGGTACATTTGATTTACAGGGAGTTGAAATGCTGGTACAGCTTGACCTTGACAGTAATACCTGCTTGCTTGAATATAACCGCAGCTATCCGTGGTATGCCCATATGGACAGCCATTCCATCCCCATTGATGTGGGGCTTGGGAACGTGGAAAAATTGCTGCAGGCAGCGGAGAGAAGAGGCATTGATTCCTTTGACCAGCTTCTTATGATATACAACAAAGCAACGGGACTGGATAAGGCACTGGAAAATGCGAGAGCCGGGCAAAGGTTGGATGAATATTTAAACTCTGGTGAAGCAGAAGCAGACCGTGAGTATTACCGCACTTATTACGGTAGCCCTGATGAACCGGAGGACGAAAACGAATTGGAGGTATGACCTTTTGGATGGACTATTATTCCCTATCATTATGCTTACCGTCACTCTTCTGGGTGGCGGTGTTTTTCTCTTAATACTCAAAAATGGCGGTAAAAAACCGGCATCAGGTGAAGCCACTGTACAGGACGGCAGGCAGCCCTGCAGGACAGCTATGGAGTTTATCAATGTCAAGGACATAAAAGGCAGACACCTGTATACGAAGGATGGAATGATACTGACGTTTTTACGGCTCCATGCAATCAGTATCGACCTGCTTAGCAAATCGGAAAAAAATATCCTGATAAAACAGCTTACTGCCGAACTTTCCGATATACAGTATCCTTTTAAATTCATGGCAGTGTCCCGGCCAGTGGATATCTCACCGCTTATTAATGACCTTACTGCCATGCTTAAGAACGCAGAAGAAAAAAGGAAAGAACTGCTCAGACATGAGATCCTGCAGATGAGCAGCTATGCGTTATCCGGCGAAATCGTGGAACGGCAGTTTTACATATCCATCTGGGACAGGTATGAGGAGGGTATGGAAAAGGATATTTACAAAAGGGCGATACTGCTTTCAGAAAAGTTTTCAGGCAACGGGATAGACTGTGACATTATCGGGGAAAAGGAAATCATAAGGCTGATCAACCTGGTCCACAATCCGGCCTATGTCCACTTGGAAGATACTGAAACAGCGGCCAGCATCCCAATTTTGAAGGAGGCAGAATAGATGAAAATGAGACAACCAGAACTGCAGGAGCCGTTAACAGTGAACCATGCTCTGCTGAATGTGATTACACCCGTGGGGCTTGAATTTCAGAAGAACCGGTTAAGTATCGGGGAAAACCTTGGGAAAATCTACGGGGTAATACGGTATCCGGGAAAGGTGGAGGTCTCATGGCTTTCCAGGATTACCAATATCCCCGGTACCTTTGTAAGCATCGGCTTTACGCCGGTGGACAATACAACCCTGATCAGTGCAATTTCACGAAGCGTGGTACAGCAGAGGGGGCTTGCAGAAGGGGCAAAAGACCCACTGTCACGGCAGCGTGCGGAGAAGTCAGCCGAGGATGGGGAAAAAATCATTACGCAGATTGACCGTGAAGGGGAAACGGTAGGGCTTATGAGCGTATCCGTCATGCCGGTTGCAGGGGATGAGAAAGAATTTAAGAAGGTATGCCGCCGTGCGGAAAGCATCCTTAGTGTATTGAAATGCAAAATGCGTGTGATCCCCAACCTGCAGAAAGAGAGCTTCCAGCATATATCCCCTTCCTTCCCTACTCATGGTAAAATAGAAAGCATCCTGCAGAAGATCGTACCGCTCTCTACCTTTGTGGGCGGCTTTCCTTTTGCCAGTACAGGCTTTAATGACGGAGAAGGGTATTATTTCGCACAGGATGTAAGCGGTGGTCTGATTATCGTTGACCCATGGCGGCGAGGTGGTGACCGTACCAATACCAACTTTGTTATCATGGGCAATTCCGGTGTGGGAAAATCCACGGCTATTAAGCATATCATTATGAGCGAATTTATGAAAGGTACGAAGATCCTTGTGGTAGACCCTGAGTCAGAGTATAAAGACCTCTGTCTGCGGCTGGGTGGTGACTGGATCAATGCGGTAGGCGGCAGGGGCGGGATGATAAATCCGCTACAGGTACGTCCGTCACCAAAGGATGATGATACAGAAAGTGACAGGCTGTATGTGGATGAGGGATATGGTATCAATGACTTGGCCCTGCATATGAAAAATCTTGAAATATTCTTCGGTCTGTATATCCCGTCCCTTACGGATATGCAGAAAGCAGTCCTTAAGAAAAGTCTTGTGGAACTGTATGGGAAATTCGGGATATCGTGGGATACGGATATGAAAAACTTTAAACCGGAAGATTTCCCTGTTTTTTCAGACCTTCATAAACTAATTTCAGAAAAGACAGGGGAAGGAAGTGGACAGGTTTACACTGACCTGGCGTTGCTGTTACATGACATAGCCAATGGTTCGGACAGCTTTATATGGAACGGTCACAGTACCATAGCCAGCGACTCGCAGTTTATCTGCCTTGACACCAATGCCTTGCAGGAAACTTCGGATAGTATAAAGCGGACACAGTATTTTAATGTACTGACCTACTGCTGGGAGCAGATGAGCCGTAACAGGGCAGAACGTGTACTTCTGATCTGCGATGAGTGTTATCTTATGATAGACCAAAAGGTTCCGCAATCCCTTGTATACCTTAGAAACGTGATGAAAAGGGCGAGGAAATATGAGGGAGCACTGGTGATTATCTCCCACAGTGTGATTGACTTCCTTGACCCGGCAATCAAACAGTATGGACAGGCGCTCCTGGATATTCCCTGTTACAAGCTGCTGATGGGGACAGACGGTCCGAACCTTAAGGAAACGGCCAACCTTTACGATCTGACGGAAGCGGAGCAGGAACTGCTTCTGGCGAAAAAGCGTGGTCATGCGCTGTTTATGGTGGGGGCAAAGCGGCTCCATATAAATATCGAGATACCCGATTACAAGATGGATTACATGGGGAAAGCAGGAGGGCGGTAATATGGCAGTAGACCCGGCAACCGCCAAGCTAATTGCACATGCGGTCATAAAAGTCGCTGCGGATGAAGAAGCGAGACGAAAAATACTGGCAATCATACTTGCACCGGTTATAGGGCTTCTGTTGCTGATTGCCTTTATTTTATATTTGATAACAAGCCCCTTTTCCCTGCTTGCCGGCTGGCTGCTTCCCAGCGAGTCAAATATTGTGGGTGAGTTCCAAAAGGATTATGGCTACAACCAGAACATTGGGATTTATGACAATGACTATGTTACAGGCAATGGCCGCAGCTATGAGGGGATTGTTTTTACAGACGGAAGTACCGAAGTCATTTATTATAACCAGTTTGATGAACGCTGGGCGAATACCATGTACGGAACCTCCGGTACTATTGGGGAAGCTGGCTGCGGTCCTACATCCATGGCGATGGTGGTATCTACACTGACCGGAATGGAACATGATCCCGTAGAGCTTGCGGAATGGTCCGCTGCAAACGGATACCGGTGCGAGGGGAATGGTTCATATCATTCCCTGATTCCGGAAAGTGCCAGGGCCTATGGACTCAGGGCAGAGGGCGCAGGAAAGGAGGATGGGCAAAGGATTGTGGATGCATTATCGGCAGGAAAACTGGTGGTGGTGATCATGGCAAGGGGGCATTTTACTTCCAGCGGACACTTTATTGTCCTGCGGGGTGTCACTTCTGATGGTAAGATTTTAGTGGCTGACCCAGCCAGCTATAACCGGAGCAGTCAGGTGTGGGAGCTATCCCTAATCCTGAATGAGGCACGGGAAGGAGCCGGTGCGGGAGGTCCTTTTTGGATTATATGGCGATGAGAAGCGAAAGGAATGGAGGCGGAAAAAGTGATTTTATATCTATCTTCAAACCAGCATACCAACCTGCTTGACTTTACCAGACTATACGATGATGATACGGTGACGATCAAGAAGATGGTAGGCAGTTTTATTTTAAAGCAGTTTATTATTTATGATATGCGTAATTTCTCCCATTGCAGTGAACTGATACTTGACCGTCCGGCTTTTGGGGACAGTGATAAGGAATTTGCAGAAGCGATAGAGGAATTTCTGACCATGTATAATGCTCGGATTACAGTAATTTGTGAGGGGCTTAAACAGTCCGAACCATTGTTTTTGGCCCTGCTTAAGATTGGTGTGGGGAATATTGTGGCCGAGGTGGAAATAGGGCTGATGCAGGAAGAAATCAGGGAGTGCTTAAGTGAAGCAGGCATGACACGGTATCAGGCAAAGGAGAGGGCAAAAACAAAAGGGGGAAAGGAACACTACCGGTTTGATTGTGAGAATATCCGTATTGCAGTCCTGTCCTCACAAGCACGGATGGGGGCTACTACGGTTGCGGTGGGACTGACTGTTTGGCTGAACAGTGTGGGAGGAAAGGTCAGTTATGTGGAGTCGAATCAGAGTGGAAGCCTGGCCCTGATAGTACAGGCATATGAAATGGAGCAGAATGGAGAGGGGTTCTTACTGGATGGCGTGGAGTATGTAAACAAGGAGCCTGTAAAGCAGAGGAATTTTATTGTGTACGACATAGGGCGGTGCGGTACAGCGGAGGATATGCGGATTGCGGAAAGAGCGGATGTTGTCCTCTTATGTTGCGGTATAAAGCCTTATGAAATGCCATATACCGTAAGGCTGCTGCGGCAGTTTGAATCGGACCATGCTTTTGTGGTATGCACATTTGTGGATGACAGCCTGAAAGAGGGCTACTCGTCGGCACTGCAATCGGATTATCATAAGGTTCTGTTTATGGAGTATCAGCCAAATATGATGAACACCGGTGAAAATCAGAAGAATTATAAAGGGATCGTGAAAAAATATATTAGTGAGGTAAGTACTGCCCTGCATGTTTGATTGCAGGGCAGTACTTAACCATGACAGTTTGGAGGAAATGAGAATGACTAAACAGGCAGAATTAAAGAAGCAGGCATATGAAAGTAATTTAAAGAGCAGGGCGCTTTCCGTTATTATCTATCTGATAGATCGTTCCAATCAGGATCTGACTTGTTTTCCATCTATTCCTACCATGGCAAAGCAGCTCCACATTTCTGTATCCACTGTGAAAAGGGCATTGCAGGAATTGATCGAAAAAGGGTATGTGGAAAAAGAAGCTAGGTTCCGGGATAATAATGGGCAGAGCAGTAATTTATATACACTGTTATTCTGGCATGAGAGGGATGAACTTATTGTACTCGAAGAAGATAGTAATTGTGATATATCCGATTCGGAAGATATGACAGATCCAGGATGTTCCAGTGGGGACTTAGCTGTAGATAATATAAGCACAGATACTGTTATTGAAGAAATACATTCCATTTCATTCGGGGATATAATAGCAGAGAATAATAAAAAACTAAATTTAAATCAGAACCTACGTCAAAGCAACCGCTGTAAATCCATGTGGGTACAGGATAATATGTATGGGCTTGCTAAATTTATTATAGATTGCAGACAAAAGCCATATCACTGGACGGGGGAGGAGGTCATTTTGCTACCTCCATGAACTTATTCTCTAAAAAGTATAAAAGCGGAAAGTAAAATAATATAAATCTCTTTAAATCAGCAGGTGCCTATCCCCACAAGAAATCTGTAAACTCCACACCGTAAATTCTTTGCAGTACAACCAGATATAAATAGAACTTAATCATTCTTAGTTTCACATATGCTTCTGCGCCCAATTTGCCATTTCTAAAAAGATAGGATATAGTTCTTTACCCTTTTCAGATAATGCATATTCTACATGAGGAGGGATTTCGTTAAACTGCGTTCTGGTAAGCAGCCCGATTTCTTCCAGACTCTTTAGTGTTGTGGATAACATTGTGTTTGTGATTCCTTTAATTTCCTTTTTCAGGCTTCCAAAACGCAAGCTATCTGCTTTTGTCAATTCAAAAATGACACGCATATTCCACTTCCCTGAAAAAATATCAAGCATTTTTTGAACTGGACATTCCCAATTATCCAAATTTACCGGTGTGAGCAAATCTCTGTAATCTTGAAACGACATTTTTTCTAACATAATAAACCTCAGTATGATATTTTGTACTAAGTACATATTTTCTGCGTACTTGATTTTAGATTTAGATATAGTATAATGCAAATACTGGCTAATGTCAAGATTTAAGGAAGGAGGTACAGACATGGAATTATTAGAGGCTATGAAAAACCGTCATTCCGTAAGGAGCTACACAGACAGAAAAATCGAAGGTGACACACTGGAAGAATTGCGCCGGACGGTGGATGAGTGCAACCGGGACAGTGGGCTGAATATCCAGCTTTGTTTGAACGAACCCAAAGCCTTTGACAGCATGATGGCGCGTTACGGCAAACACAAAAACGTAAGGAATTACATCGCCCTTGTGGGAAAGAAGGACGACGGCTTTGATGAAAAGTGCGGTTATTATGGCGAAAAAATCGTTCTTAAAGCACAGCAGCTTGGCTTGAACACCTGTTGGGTAGCCATGACCTACAGTAAGGGGAAAAGTGCGGCAGTTGTAAAGAACGGTGAAAAGCTCCGCATAGTTATTTCTGTCGGATATGGCGAGACATCCGGGGTTCCTCATAAATCAAAGCCAATAGAGGACTTATGCCGCGTGAACGGCAACATACCCGATTGGTTCAAACGAGGTGTAGAAGCCGCACAGCTTGCACCTACGGCGTTGAACCAGCAAAAGTTTTTGTTTGAACTGGACGGGAATAAAGCAAAGGCAAAGGCGCTTTCCGGCTTTTATTCTAAAATTGATCTCGGTATCGTCAAATATCATTTTGAAACAGGTGCAGACAAAGGCGGCTGGAAATGGGCTTGATAATA
>Ga0153950_1000194_pt1 | contig 26109 bp, 18 predicted proteins | sample TSNJ034MetaG_FD_104737 | JGI IMG/M metagenome (GOLD analysis project Ga0153950, IMG submission 104737) | Attine ant fungus gardens microbial communities from New Jersey, USA - TSNJ034 MetaG | ecosystem: Host-associated > Fungi > Mycelium > Unclassified | place: USA: New Jersey, Wharton State...
GTCATATCCATAATTAACCGTCTTCCCACTTTCATCTGTCAGGGTCTTTAAACTTCCATCATTGTTGTATGTACAGGCAATAATCTCCTTACCTGAACTTGACTTCCTTAACAGTTTTCCATCTGCCCTATTCTCATAGGTATAGCAGAATCCTCCAGCCAAAGACTTCTTTAAATTTCCAAGGCTATCATACGCAAAGCTGTTAGTTACCCTTGCCTTACCGTCTTTATCAACGCCAGTTTTATATACCGGCTTAGAATCCATGTTATAAGAGGTTCTGACCTGATTCCCATTCCGGTCAGCATGCAACGTCATCCGGCCTTCCCTGTCATACCTGAATGTCTCACTGTTCCCTTCCTGGTCTATAATTTCACACATTTTTCCCTGACTATTATAGCGGTAGGTAATCACACCGCCGTTAGCATCGGTTGTACTGGTGATATTCCCGGCATAATCATAGGTATATTTCTCTATCCCTCCATCTACACTGTGTATATGGCTTATCCTTCCCCAACCATCTACATCATATCCTGTCTGGTTATTCCTGCCGTCTTTTAACCCTGTAATCCTTCCTCTGGCATCATAGTTATATTCCTGGGCTGACTGGTTTTCCTTACTGCTTCTTGCTGTGTATACCTCTGCTGTTTTACCATTTATCCCATAATTATAAGTAATACTGTTTCCATCTGCTGTCTCGGTTCTTTCCAGCTTTCCATCAGTAAGATAACTATTCCGCCTGTGTACTGTCTCTAAAGCATCCGATTTTTCTATTACATTTCCACGGTAATCATAGCTGTAGCTATAGTTATTCTCACTTGCATGCTCCCCCGCCTGAGGAAGTATCTCTTTTTCTATCTTATCATTCTTATTATAGTCATAGATAAATACCGGACCAAGACAATCCTCCACATGGGTAATTCTGTCCTTTAAGTCATAATCATAACTGATTTCCCATGCATCTGTGTCTATGCCCTGACGGGTCAACTTCGTGATATTTCCTGCCCTATCATAGGTAATAGATACCGTCCTGTCTATTCCATTTGCCTTATCTGCGCTTCTCTCACATATCAGACGGTCACAGCTGTCATATTTCCTGTATATATGATATCCTTCAGGTGTTACTATCTTCGTTCTGTTACCATTCTCATCATAGGAATACAAGGTAATAGCATACTTACTTTCTCCTTCTGCAGCCTCAAGACCACTGTTAAGTATCTCCTTCCTTTCTGTAAGTCTTCCTGCCTTATCATAGCTATACTTTATGATCTGGCTTACATCATCACTTATCTGCTTTTCTTCACAGGTACGGTTTCCTTTTACATCATAACTGTATTTTATGCGGGCTCCTACATTATCTTCTACTTTTATAAGCCTGTTTCTTGCATCATAAGTGAACTGAAGCGTTAAATCTTTACCCTCCTCCTTTACCAGCTTTCCTTCCCGGCTCCAGTATCCGCTATGTCTTATCTGCTCCTTCAGGTCAGCTGTACCAACCATCGTGCCGGATGTATAATACTTAAAGCTTATTCTCTCATACAGAACCTGTCCTTCTTTTTCTTCTGCCGGACGCAGCACCTGTATAAGTTTTCCTTGAAGGTTATAAGAATAATAAATGCTCCTGCCTGCTCCGTCTGTATAAGACAGGGTATTTCCGCACATATCATATGTATACAGCCCTTCTGTCTCATCCTCCGGATTAATGATTTTAACCATCTTCCCAGTGGCATTGTACTCATATTCATACCCTGAACCGTCATCTGTTTCCGCATTATAAGCCTCCGGCATTACATGCTTAACACGCCGACCTTCAGCATCATAGAACATCCTCTCACATCCGCCATCAGGATAATGTATCCGTATCTGGTTTCCGTCACTGTCATAATCATAGCAGATGCCTTCTCCACTGTCACTTTCTTTAACATATGCATTTGGATGCACCTTCTTTAAAATATTTCCTTCTCCATCGCGAAATATTCTCACATGGCTGCCGTCAGGTCTTAAGGTGTCTATCCGTCTGTCAAGGAAATCATAACTGTAGCTGTAACTGTAATCACGATGATAGTCATTCGAATTACTGCGATTATCGTCACAGTTATAGCCATAATCATGGTTATTTTCATCGTCATAGCTATATTTATCGTCATGGTTATATTCTCCCTGCCGTATTTTCCAAGCCTTAGGAAGATACAATGCAAGCAGACGTCCCATTCCGTCATACATCCATCTGGTTTCGTTCCCTTCTCCATCACGCATCATGGTACGGTAATTCTTTGCGTTATATCCATACTCAGTCCTGCCGCAGGAATCTTCCGCCGACAGTCTTCTTCCTCCTCTGTCATACTCATACTGGATTTCTTCACCATCAGGCAGGCTTAAGATAGCAGGCTTTCCACAGCCTTCCTCATAGGAATATACTGTTTTGTTACCCTCCCCATCTGTTTCTGACGTTCTTCTTCCTATCCTGTCATACTCATACCTGACACTAATCCATTGATTGTTCTCTCCTGCTTTCTCTTTTATCTGACACAGGTTATGGTTACTGTCATATTCATATCTTTTCTCTCTCCCTGCATTGTCTGATCTTTCCACAAGGTCATCTGTCTCATCATAATGATACGCTGTTATAAGACCTGCCGCCTGTGTCTCCTCCTTTAACCGCCCGGTCTCATCATAATCCCATCTTACCGCCTCTCCAAGCCGGTTGACTGAGCATACCCTATAACCCATTTCATCATAGCTGTACCTAACTGCTGTTCCATCCTGGTATTCCATGGATAAGGGATATCCTTCTCTTGAATAGCTATGTATAATCCTGCTGTTCAACACACTGTTATATACTACATTCTTTCTCTCTTCCTCTAAATATTCTGCCTCATACACATCTCCGTTAGCAAGAGTCTGCTTAACTACCCTTCCTCGTCTGTCATACTCATTTTCAAGATATGTTACCCCTGTCTGGTCGGTAGCTGTTACAAGATAGCCGCTTTCATCATAATCATAATGGGTTATTCCCCGATCCATATGCACTACATCAACAAGGATTCCTTTCTCATATCTGTACTGCATACATCTTCCTGTATGATCTTCTGTCTGTATCAGTCTTCCATTCCAGAAGAAGAAGTTAAGCTGATATCCAAGGGTTGTTGTGATCTGCTTTAAGATATCCCCATCATAATTAAACTCCATTTTCTGGCTATTCTGATCTTCAATAGAGGTTAATAAACCTGTGTCACTGTAATTGTAATTCTTATGCCTTTTCCTGTCATATACCTTCCAGTTCTCTCCATCCTTACTGAGATGAAACCAGCCGCACCCTTTCGTTATGTTCTGGTACTGTCCGTTTTCCTCTTCCTTAAATACCAGGTAATGTCCTGTATCAAGCTGTACATGGTATTTATCCTCATCCCTGTATAAACGTCCCTCGTAAGCAAAGGTCCAGCCCTTACCCATTACACCTGCGGAATGATTGGATGAGTTATATTTCCTTTCAAAGCGTATGGATTCCCTGATATCTGACAATATGAAGTCTGTTGCCGTGATAAGGAATCCGCCTGTTACTGCATCTACCGGCTCAGCGAATAAGGCGGCAAGAGCATTGGCAAGAAGGTTCTGACTTATCACCTGAATCCAATCTATTTCCCTTCCCCATAACATACATAGTACCCAGTCTATAGAGGTATCTATACCCGTTCCCACAACGATTCCTGTTAACTTCTCCAGAATCTTAGAGTCTATCTTCAGATCCTTTAAAAAACTATGTTTTAGCGAGCTGCCAAGCCCTCCTTTTATTATTCCTGAAGTAAAGTTATAAAGCAGGTTTACCGGGTTTATTGTACCGGTGGTAAGATAATCATTGACCATACCTCCTATTACATTTACGCCCACCTTTATAACCATCTCGGCGGTCTGCCCTGCCTTACACATCAGCTGATTTACATTTTTAAGCATTGTGATTTTCTTTAAGGCATTAGCCGTTACTAAGTCAAATATAATATCAACACCCATAGAGGTAAGGTCATAAAGCAGCTGATTTCCTCCCATCAGCCCATCACGGATAAAGTTATAAGGCTGGGAGGTATCAAGAGCATTGACATTGCTATATCCATCAATCCCCTCTGACATATCTGCAATTGCAAACGCTGTCTTGGCGACTCCCGCTGCTCCGGCTGCCAGAATTAATGGCAGTCCCATTGCCGCCGCACCTCCAGTACATACAATCAGTGCTGTCACTGCCACTACGGTGGCAATACTTTTTAACCCCTTTAAGAACTTCTGCTTGCTCTCCTGCTTCCGGGCTACCATAGTATCTTTTACTGCTGCATTATTTGCATTACGGTACTCTGCATCTCCCTCTGCCATATCATTTGCCAATGCTTCACCTGATGGTTCTGCCGGCAGCCTGGAATCGGCATCCTGACGGACAAATGCCGCTATGATATTAGCCTGGGTGTCCAGCGTGATTTCTTCACTTCCAGCTTCTCCGATTGTAAGTGATACACTGTTCCCGCCATTTATAAATATGCTCTGAACGGTATCCTCTTCTCCTTCCCCTGCCATAAGGCCTTTCTGGGTTTTGATGGATATATCGATTCCATTCAAGGCAATATTTCCGTCACTACCCATGTATAAACGGGCACTCTGGGTATCATCTGCAGTAAAGATTAAATACTCCGGGGTCATATCCATTGCTGAACCGCTGGGGTCGGAAAATCGTTTATTATCAGGATTTTTTCCCCCGCCTCCGTCTGCCGTGCCGCTGCTGATAGCATGAACTGCAATGGCACTTTGTTCATATTTATCCGGGAAGTAAATATGTACTCTGCTGCCTACCTCTGGCATACAGTAGAAACTGCTGCTTTCTATTGCATAGGTAAAGTACTTATTTCGAGGAGCACTTTCATAAGCCGGATCTATATCAAAGTGAACCCTTATTCTGTTACCGCTGCGCTCCTTTACTGTAGCCGGAATACTCATTCCATAAATACGGGGATTACTTTCCTTCTCTCTCTTTATGCCCTCCTCTCTTGACAATTCATATCTATAAATCAATTCGCCGTTTTCCGTACTTATATGTATTCCGGTTACGATAACCTTGATTTCATTTAATAGTACTTCTTCTCCTATCCATTGATACTGGCGGCTTTTTATATGCCATCCTGATGCCTCTTGGGGAAGAATCTCTGCAGGCATCAACACCTTTGAATAATGCCCCATATCCTTTACAAGTTCATAATCTTCACGCTTAAGATTAAGTCCATAGGATATATGTGGCATACCAAAATAAACCCTGCCGCAGTCAGCAGATGCATCAGGCACCAGATATGTTCCAAAGTGGCTTGCCAGGCGTCTTAAGAATACCCAATCTGTTTCCTCATATTGGAGCAGTATTTCAGGAATCCTCATTCCGCCGGTTATTTCATCTTTAATATCCGCTGCCCCATATTCTGCAACAGCTTTTCTGGCAACGTCCATGTAGGTATCCGCACCGTTTAAAAAGCTCTGGCTCTTCTCCACCCGGTCCCATTCTTTCGAATAGGAGTATGCCTCTATATAAAGGTAGGACAGTCCCTTCTCTACCTTCATACGGATAGTCTCTATCTTACCCTGGAATATATTCCTGCCCTGTGTACGGCTGTTTTCTCTGATAATAACCGGCTGTACAGATGCTCTTGTTACTAATTCCTCTGCCTTTTCTTCATTTACCAAAAGCTTTAAACAGATTCGGGCGTGCTGATTTAAACCTTCTTCCAGAAGAAATTCTTCTACTTGAATAATGCCTTCCAGATTTAGTTCTATTTCCAGTTCTTTGTATATTAATTTCATCCTCCGTCTCCCTTCCATCAAGAGATCCTTATCTTTCTTAAGCCTCCGGCTGCCCAGCCCCGACAATCTCTATCTGTCCGCCATATTTACAATACAGTTTCGCACCACCCAGTACAGGCCTTGCTCCGTCTGTCTCTACTCCGTCCTTGCCTTCACTCCAATCCTGACCGGACATAATGCAGGGATGACATTCACCAAGCACCGCAAGCTGCCCTTCTGCTATCTGCGATGGATCTGCCTGCACCGTCTCCTTCTTCCCTTCGGTGAAGCAATTCGTCACCTTATTCAGAAAGGTATCCAGAAAGGTATCCGGACATTCTTCCTCAACCTGTTTTCTTATTTCGTCCGCTGCCGCCTGGGTACTTGGATTCTCTACGCTGTAGCATCCTCCGAAGTTAACCAGGTTAGTGTCTTTACAGTCTGCCACCGTCATCTGCGGCTGTCCGCGTAAATACACCCCGTGAGTATTCTCAAGCACTGCATAACTATCCCTTATTCCCATACTGCAATTACATATAGCACAATGAACTACATATGTTTCATTTAATTCCGGCACTTATATCACCTCAACTTCCTGAAAGGTAATTCCCATCACATGTCTGCGGAGCAGGCTTTCTGCCACCTCCAGACTGACAAAGGGATGAGAAAATCGATTGTCATTCAACATAAACACCTTATGCTCTCCAATTCTTTCCGAATCCAGCATAAACCTTTTTATACTTCCATTAGGATAAAATTCTGCCTGGTCGGAAATCACATCAAGACGCTCAAGCAGCAGATTATAGTATTTAAACATACTCTCCTCTTCGGAATTACATAATATTACTGTCCGGAATTCCATATCATCTTCATACATATTCAGGACCTGCTTTACGGTATCAGAAACCAAGTGCACAGGACTTTGGATGAAATCCGGTACAATCTCTCCGCTTTCCTTATTCAGGTACAGCATTGTAAAATCATTAAGACTTGCCGCATCCTCTTTATAAAAGATGTGGCGCTGTCCGCATATATCAAAGTCTCTGAACTGAATTACGTCTGTAAGAGACTTATCCTGCCGCATTATAAAAAATCTCATGTCTCCTCCTGCCTTCTGTCAATCAGAATCATCTGAATCTGCTCCCCGTCAAGATGAACAAAGGGTATCTCCTGTTCCATAAATACTGCATTCATTAAGTCTGCTCCGGTAAACATATTATCTTCCCATGTACAGTCACTGAAATCTGCCTGCCTTAAGATGGTTCCCTGAAAGCTGCATCCTTTTAAAGTGCAGTTTCTAAACCTTGCTCCTGTCATATTTGAATTGTCGAAGGATATATTTGATAAAGTACAATCTTCAAAATTAATAAAATACATCATCTTCCCGCTGCAATCCGTACCACTTGCTTCCATCCCGTACCAGTAGCTTCCCGCAAGCTCATTCTCTGATTGCTCCGTTTTTCTTACACTTCTGTCATACATTTGCTGATCCTTTATACTTCTGTCAACGCAGGCGATCATCTCACACTTGTCACGGTATTCCCCCCAGTATAAATGCCAGGCATCTTCTTTTGGTATCGCTGCAAAATCATTGTTATCCTCAATATCCCGGAACATAAACCGTAACTGCTGCGCCAGAATACCATTACACTCCATTAAAAGCTCCTGCATCATATGGCTGACATCATAAGCATTTACCTTGTCTATATATTTCACCCTATTATCATTCAGCCGGTCCCATACAGGATTTAGAATCTCAAATAAATATTCCAGGGAAAATGTCATTTGCAGAGGTTCTGTATCCATATACCAGCGGGCATCCATAGCCTGAATCATGATCTGGTATCTGCGGCTCAGTAAATCTATCCGCAGAAGGGAAAAATATAGGAACATTAATTTCCCCTTCCTCTGTTCCTCCCATTCCTTGTTAAGAGAGGAAAACACCTTTTTTAACGTTTTTACCAATACTTCTGTCTGTTCCTGAAGGTGATTTAAAAAGTCCTGTTTTCCATTGATCAAAATCTCCACATTTTCCTTTTTAAATTGCTCTATTGCCTCTTGTCTGGTCATTCTCTGCCTCCCATACGGCTTAATCCACAAATACTTCTGTTCCTTTGATATGCAGATTGCCCTCTTCGCTTAATACAATCTGCGCCCCCTGCGTACAGGTTAGTGCCACTACCTGGCTGCCATGAAATATCATATCCGTTTCTGAAGTAATCTCTATATTGTTCTCTGCATTAATATTTACCTGCTTCTGAGCCGCCAGGGCAATGCTGCCGTCATTTCCAATCTTAAGACTGGCGCCTCCGCGGCATGTAAGGTTTATACCATCCTCTCCCATGCTCATTTCCTGACCATAAGCATTGCTTAAAGACTTTGTTGACGGATTTCCCATTTTATCCGCATCTTCCGTATCCTTTCCCTCATAAGTGCTGACTGCACTTATTGCAATCACATCCTTCGTATGCTTCGATGGAAAGCAGACCCTTATCTGATCCCCTTTCTCCGGCATATAATACCAGCCGCTTCCATCAGGAGATGCAGAAAGAGTTGAAAATGGAAACCAGTAAACATTCTGGCTTTTTCTCCCCTCATCAATTTCTAAGTGAACCTTTACCTTTTCACCTGCTGCGTCCACAATTTTTCCTTTAAGAGCTACACCGATCAAATGCATAGGATATTTCACCGGCTCCATGATTCCCTGCTTTCTCTGTAATTCACAAATACAGTTAAGCATTCCTTTTACCATTTCATATGTAGTGCTTCTGACAACAAAATCCCTTTCCTTATACTTTATCTGATCAAATATCTGTACCATCTCATTCGTTTCAATGGTATAAATCAGAAAATCAGTATCTGACACACCCATACCTTCCTGCAGCCAGTAATCATATACTCCCATTTCCTTTAATATTTCACGGTTTATAGAACCTTGCTGTTTAACCTCTCCTGATGGGATGCCGGCATATAGCTGAATCCGGTTAGATGTCTGGTTGCAGGCTATCTTAATATGAATCACAGACAGCACTCTCTTTACGAACTCCCAGTCTGTTTCTCTATATTGAACTGCTATTTCACCGATTGGCTTATCCGGTATAGACAGCTTTATATCACTCTCCGGATAATCCTTCATTATTTCTGATACCAGCTCTCCAATGGTCATATTTGTATTCTGAAAAGATCTGGATTTTTTCTTAATATCCATAATAAAGCTTTTACTTTTCGCCTCTATTTCCAGATAATCGGTTTGACTTTTCCCTGTTATCTTTACATTCGTTATTACACCCGAGAAAAGTATCCGCCTGCTGCCATCAATATTAATGTGTACAGTTATTTCTGAATATTCCTTAAGCTCGTGCAAGGTACTTTCTCCGGTATTCTCCCCTACATAACCGGAAAGCTTAAGTACTGCATGTTCTCCGGCCTGACAGGAAAGCTTCAATTCATGTATTTCCGTAACTGCAATTCCTGCTATCACAATCTGCGTTGCTGTATATGCCATACTTCACCTCATCCCTGCGCTGACTTTTGCGCAATATAAGTATTGCCTGTGGCGCATTCCGTCAATTCTCATATATCATCATCCCGTGGAGCCCAATCTCTCCGCTTTTAATCTCCAAATCAGCTCCGGCATCATTTTCCATTCTGACTAAAGTCTGTGAATTAAGAACCACATCATTCCCTGCCACGATCTGAATGGATTCTGCCGCAGTTATTGTAATATCAAGTAACCCATCTATTACCACACTGCCGTCTTTATTAATAAGTACACTTCCCTGATCTTCTCCTGTTGATATGACTACACCTTCTTCAGTGAATTTCACATGATTATTCTGATTGGTGGAAATACTCCTGACTCCGGGATTCCCCATAGGATCAGACGGATTCCCCGCCTCAGGTTCACGCCCTTTAATATTGGTAATAACATATCCTTCTTTCTCATCATCTACCGGGAAATATACTCTTATACTTTCACCCGGTTCAGGCATACAGTACCAACCGCTTCCATCAGAGGAAGAAGCCACAGTGGAGAATGGGAATAAATAGCCGCTTCCGCTGGTACCTCCTGCATCTATTTCCAGTTGTACTTGTACCTTATCCCTCTTAACCGCCGCTATCGTTCCATTAATAGAGGTTCCTGTAATCTTCTGATTATAATAAGGGATTATATTAAGACCTTCCTTCTGGCGCAGACAATATTTATTCACTAAGTTTCCCTCTGATAAATATCTCTTTACACCTGCCAGATACCACGCATTATTCTTATAGGTAATCTGACTGCCAATAGCTGCAATATCATAACTTTCCAGGCTGTAAGATACACTGTGCACTGCCATCATTTCATGAAATCCATTCTCTTTCATAGCCTTAAGCCAGTTAAAGTCCTGTGAAATCTCATAAGCCAATTCATCCCATGTAAAGTCTTCAGGAGATAATGACAATCCTGCCAGAAATCTTGCTGCCGGGTGAGTGGTATCCGGATATAGTGCTGTATGATATTTGGAAAATAAACGTTTCAGGAACTCCCAGTCTGTCTCTTCATATTGCACCACCAGCTGTCCTATCGGCTTGTCCGGGAAATTAATCATATAATCTGAACCATAATATACCGCCATTACTTCACTAACTAATTGTGAAAGCATCATATTGGTATCTTGAAACACCCTGCTTCTGGGGCTTATATCCATCTGCCTGGTTGCATCCCATGCCTCAAGATATAGAATACGTCCATCACCTTCCCTGCAAAGTGAAATGTTATGAATCATACCATAAAAGAGAATTTTATTTTCTCCTGTGCTGTTATTTCTATAAGTCAGATAAACATAATCCTGTATTCCCTGAAAGTCATTCTCATCAATATCACTGTCAAGAACTGCCTCTACATGCATCATGGCATGTTCGCCAGGTTCCTGTATAATTTCAACCTTCTTAATATAAACCACATCTGAAATTGAGAGGCTTATATCCTTGTATGTAACAGCTCCTGAATCTATAAAGGTTATAGCCAATGCACCTTTTTTACTTTTTTCAATTGCTTTATTTAATGTATTCTCAGTCAATCAGCCACCTCCCGCTCCCGAAACCATTCATTCATTTTCAGAACCATCGCTTCAAGAACTACTCCATAATTGTCGCATTCTTCCTTCAGACAATTATAGTTACCGGTAAAACGTTTATCCTTTCCTTTCATCCGGAACATGACATTATATACCCAACCTTTTTTACTCGGCACTTCGTAACAAAGATATTCCATACATTCCATTGATTTTCTTTTAATCACCTTTGCATACAAGCCATTGGCTGCCATTCCATTTACTAAAAGGTTCTCCCATTGTTTCATGCTGATCGTTCTGATATTGTTCTGTAAATAACTTACTACCTGACTGATCTCATGATCATGATTAACAAATGTGGCTGAGCCTTCAAGCTCCTCTGATGCCTGATAGAAATCTTTGAACAAAATAACCGGTATCTCTTTCTCGAAATAAATTCTTGTTTCAAATTTAAGTTCTGTTCCATCCCTTAGTTCAAGCTCCCCTGCTCTGATTCCCAAAAGAGCCTCTTCCAGAGTCAGCGGTTCTGCTTCTGCTCTCTCTTCCTTATCCTGATTTTCTGCCGTTTTCTCATCTACCAGTAATGTTTGTCTGTGATACCTCTCCAGCATTGCAATTTTCTCGTCTATGTACATTTATATACTCCTTTCACATAAGCCATACGCCCTCTATCCCGCTATCGTTCCCGCCTCTTCGCCGTACTCTGGGTTCCTGCTCCTTTAACACTCTTAATAACCCCTGATACATATCCTGATTCTCTTTTGACTCAAGGCTTCCATCCAGCCGGACATCCAAATACTCCCATATGCACTCTGCCGATATCATTCCCCCATTCGACATAATATTTATTGCAAAGCTTACATCATATGGATCTGATACCTGGTTACGTAACGTTTCTCTGGCATATTGCTTCAGTATAGAAGGATGCAGCGTACTATATTCTTTAGCTGCAAAAGGTGCATGAATCTGATTTATCACATCATACTCCGTTGAGCAATCTTCAAAATTCTCATACGTATCTCTAAGTCTTGCCCCTTTCTGTAAACGAAATCGGCACAATTCCATCTCACATGCCAAATCAGGCTTTTTATCCTCAAGAACAATTCTTGTACTGCCAATTCGCCATTCCTTTTCAACCGCCTCTGTAAGAAATTGTATCTTCAGATATCTAACCCTGTTCTCTGCCAAACATTCCATAATATACGGCTTATCCATGAAATAAAGATTTCCGCTCCGATATAGAATTCCAGGAAATACAGTAAGCCTCCCATTATCCCATGCAATTCTGCATCCGCTCACTATTCCGTCACAATACTCATTAAAAGATAAATGCAGATATCTTAAAGGATAGTCTCTTAGCTGCTCTATCATTTCCACTCTCAGTAAATGCTTTTTTTCAAACTGAGGATACTCATATCTGAACATAAATCCTCCTCTCAGCACATGGCAATCTCATCTATTACCATAGTTTCATCAACTCCCATTATCCCAAAATGGTATTCATAATATATTTCAATCTTATACGAATGTCCTGCAAACATATGGATCAAAAAATCCACCTTCCCTGCAAGCTTCTTTTCTTTCTTCCGGTTAATATAAATCAATATTTCATATGGTGTATGATTACTATGATAGATAATATTATCCGGCATCATCGTTTCAATAATATCCGTAAACAAATCCAGAGAATTACCGGTTTCATATTGTATAAGCATTCCGCTTAACAAGATCTCCTTCTCCTCATTATTAAAAAATGTCAATTGCTCCTTTGTCTGCCTGCCAAATACTTCTTCCAAATCCCGGTATAGAAGCTTTTTATAATATTCTTCCTTTGTCATTCCGCTTACAATGTCATTCTCTGCAAGCTGATGAAGAATCAAATTAGTGAGACTTTCTCTAAGTTCTTCACATTCCACAAGGTCTGGCTCAAACATATCCCTGAAAATATCAAAAAAACGGTAATATGGATTTATCTCTACATTGTTCCTATCTTCTAAATATGTCTGATTCAGGAACTCTCCTGCAACTTCCATATAGGCACTATATTCCTTTGCTGTCTGAAACCGTATTCTCTCTTTAGGCAGCCCCTGCCTTTTGGCCTGCAGCATAACCTCCCACAAATAATTCATACAAGCTTTCCTCCGCATTGATATTCCGGATATAATTCCTGTACTTCTGATGCAATAAAACTTACCAGATCCCTTGAAAGCCACTGTTCCTTCCCTGATGCCTGAAAGTATAAGATAAATTTCTTACTTCCTTCCCGTTCTCGGATTTCATCTTCCATAAAAGAATTCATAGAATATGTTTCATTTTCAACATTTTCCAAAGAACAGTCTTGATACTCAATATATTCCTCCAACCCAAACCCACGTATAAAACGTTCCAATTCCCCCCTGGTCTTTATCATCTGCCCGCATTTTTTCTGGTAACGTTCTGTAAATCCATCTTTCCGTATATTTACCATCAGAGGGTAAGCATATCTGTCAATTTTACTTTCCTGGCTTCTGCGAATGGCATAAATATTCCATTTCTGAGATTTTGAAGTCTTTCCGGTCACCAATAGTTTCTCTCCATTTTGACGTATCTTTTTAATCCCTGATTTCTCATCTATCAGGTATGCATGTTCTGCTCCATACTCATTGATCGATATGACGTGCTCGTAATTCTCATGATCTTCACATGCAATAGGAAATCCCACACTATCTATAACCAGATCCCATACATTCCAAATGGGAACCATGTCATAATTCACAATGGAATTATATTCCTCAAAATCTATAAATAAGTCTGTTAACAGCCGCCCATCAGGCAAATCTTCCGGTAACCCCGTAATTACGACATCTGCCATCTTGTATAAATAAGGGCAATTAACCGTTTGCCAGGGGATACCGTTTTTCAGAAACAGATGGTATAAATATTCAACTTTATCCAAGTATTTATGACTGGGGGAAAGTCTTACATTAATCTTATACTCACCCAAATCTCTTATAACCCCTGTATAAGTTTTATCACTAAGTACTGATGTGATTTTAAGCGCATCGCATTTGAGAAATACTGTCGTCAGACAAAACTCCCCCTTCTCCTTTAAAATTGCCCGAATCTCTGATGCTGTATATGCCAAAGGTGTAATATCCTCTTCAAACATGGCTGCCATTATATGGTTAGAATGGTCATAAAATCTGCGTTCGACTAATCCTGTACAAATTTCATAACGGTTAATGTCATAGGATAAATCATCCATAACACGCTGTTCCAGAGCTCTGTACATTTGCACATTTGTCTCATAAAGAGACAGAAAGACCCCTTCCATCAGTTCCTTGAAGATTACTCTTTCCTCAAGGCTGTTGATGGATTGAATCTCACTGCGTATCAATTGTTTCATTTCTTCTATATGATTATTCAAACTATTCATTTCCTTCCATCGAAAAAATTCTCTTCCCAGGTATCATCCTCAAAATCAAAAAATGTCTCTTTACCCTTATAAATCTGCTCCTTCTCCCTTAATACAGGAAGTATAATAAAGCCCCATCTGTTTCTTGATACCCACACGAAGAACTTCATCTCTCCTTCCTGAATCGTATCTGTTTCCTCCTGGATTACTGTTCCGGTATATTTCTGATCTATCTCTTCTTGTGTTGTCTTCTCAAAATCATTCCTGCTGCACTCGTAGTAATAAGTCTTCAGCAGTTTTCCTGTGGTGTCTGACAGGTGAATATCTAATTGTTTCCCTACCATAAAGCGGGATATATAGCCGATGTGCCCTTCTTTATCCATACACCGGACAAGCATCTGTTTCTTCCCTTCATGGGTGTATGCCATAATCTCATAAGGTAAAGCTCCCACCTGATATTTCTGGTTTATGTTCATATACCCCAGCTTACGGCCATAGAAGTAGGATAAAGCCCCTTCAAGGCAGCACATTTTTAGTTCATTTCTCTCCTGCTCCTGTTCGCTTCTTTGTATCAGTACTCCCGGCATATATTCCTTCAGAGCCTCTTCAAACAGCCTTGATTTACAGGATTGTCCGGTTAGTTTTATCATCTGGTAATCTTTTAGTTCGTTGTTTCGAAACTTCGGTTCCAGAAATCTTTTCATAAGCTGGTATATATCCGGGCGAAGGATTGCCTCTATCTGATGGAGGTATAGTGGAAAATATAATCCCTTGTCAAGATGTGTCATCCTTCCATTTTTCACTACAAAAAGCTTCCAGCGATCAAGAGTCATTCGGCTCTCTTTTTCCACTATCTTGCTTTCATCAGTTGACAGCCACAATTCATACTGTACTTCACTTTTGAAAAAGGATTTCTTCACCTGTTCTGCTAATTCAAACAGGTAGTAGTAATTGTTCTTCACATAGAAATAATCAGCTCTGCCTATATCTGCATACTCTTTAAAAGCTGTTGGAAGGTACTTCTCTGCCATCTGGTAAGCCTCGTCTATGTTATGGTCTTCCCATTTTTCTTTCCCGGACAGCTCCTGACAGATCTTTATCTTAATTAGCTTTAATATCTGATAGGTTAAATTATTTCCGCCGAAATTAGTGTCTCCATCTTCATAACTGCTTTCCAGATCTATGTCATAGGATATTCTGCCGCTGTGTATTCTGAATCTCCCTGAGGTAAGGTCTGTTGTTCCGCCGCCGCAGTCAAGAATCAGAGCTTTATACCAGCGGGAAGATTGGTAGCTGCCGCTGTTGATTAAGGTGCTTATGCTTGAGAAAAGTACTGCCATACCTTCATCAAGGCTGCAGTCTATACTTATTCCCGATACCATGTTTTCAAACAATTTTCTGAATTTTTCCTTCTGTCTGATGGGAGCAAGTATCTGTATATTTTTAAATCTGCATTTGAATTGTTTCTCTGCATCTTTAATTAAGTATTCAATAAAAGCTTTCAGCATTGCTCTGCGGTTAAGTATTACTTTTATTCCGTTATGCAGGATAATGCTTTCATTACGGTCAGGATCACTTATCCAACGTTTTATATCATAAAATACCGGCACATCCTGATCCTGATAGTTATTTCTGCACAGTGATGCTGCGACGTGTCCGAAGATATATTCCGGTTCATTTTCGTTAATTCCTGTAATACCTATAATACTTGGAATAAAATCCTGATATTGTAATACTTGCTCATTCCTTAATACTGCTATCTTTCTCGTCCCATCAGGAAGGCAGATTCCCATGGTGATATTACAACTCCCAAAGTCTATTACCAGAGGCATCTGGGTTTCTTCCGGGGCTATAATGGTAAGCTCAAGGAGCGGGATTCTAATGCAGCTTAAGGAAACAGGCAGGCGGCTTTCTATATCATGGTATTTCTCATACAGGCATTCGCTTGCCTGTTCGGAAGGAAAGTATAGGATTGCATATTGGTGCTTTTCATCCGGAAGAGCAGGAACATTTTCACCTTTGCAAATGTAATAGGTTTCGCCTGACTTTTTAAGGTACAAGCAAGTATGAATATGGAAGGTCTCATCTACCAACAGGAGGTTGCCCTCGTATAAGGTTACTCCTTCAGATTCTGCCACTATTCCATCAAGTTCATCTGTCACCATGCCTTCATAGAGGGTTATGCTGGCAGGGATGTGGATTCCTCCGTCTTGTATCATAGTAAGCGGTATTTTATCAAGTATCTGTTGCAGCCTTTCCATGCCGCCATTACAGTATTCTGTGATATGACTATAATCCTTCTGTCCCCGAAAGCGCATAATCAGGCGCGTTAAGCCTTCCCTTATTAATGCACTGTCATAGGGCAGAGCTTTATTACCTGACATATTCCTATAGATTTCTGATGGTATTACCAACCGCTCTTTATGGCATATCTCCTGAAGCTGGAAGGTGGTCATCTGCTGAAGCTGCTTAATCTTATAATAGTGCTTTTCTTCTGTTTTTTTCATTCCCGGATTCAATGTATAGGTATATCGGCTCATTTATCTTCCTCATCTGCCATTGTACTTGCTGCTCCTGCCTGTGCTGCTTGTATCTTACTATCAATGCTGTCTCCTAAATCTTGCAGGTCAAGTCGGTAATATATAGCCTGAGCTGTTCTATAAAAGGTAATGGCATTATCATATTTACCTTCTGACAGAAGTTCATTCCCCTGATTCTCCAGTTCTATAGCATTCTTATGGTCATTTGCTTTCTGAAGGTTTTCAAGTTCAAGCTCTGCTGCAAGGGTTTCCTTTTCTTTTTCTATTTCAGCAAAGATTTCCCGCCTTGCCGCTTCTTCCGCTTCCTCTGCTGCTTTTTTCTCTTCTGTAAGCTTTTCTTCTGCTTTCGTTTGTTTATTTAAAGCCTCTTCTTTTAAATCTTTGGCATAAAGAGCTGATGCTTTTTCCTTCGCCTGTCTGTATGCCGCTATTGCTCCCTCTAAATCTCCATAGTCTTCTCTGATTTCACCTATCGAAATCCAATCATAGACTTCTATGTAATATCTCGTCTGCTCAAGCTGCATATCTATGTATTTCCTGCCTACATTTCCGGCATCTAAAGACAGCTCTCTGGCTGACAGATATAACTCCTGAGCTTTTATATATTCCTCTGCGAGCATTGCTTCATCTGCTAAAAGTATCTGTTCTGCAAGCTTGAGATAACTATCTGATTCCGTAAGTTCATCTGAACGTTTTAGTTCACTTGCAAGCTTTTTAGCCTCTGTGTACTCTCCTGAGGCTTTCTTGTAGTTGTCATATTTTAGGTATTCTTCTCCGCTGTCCATATATAGTGTAAGCTGGTATTCTTTATTTTTATTATTGTTATACTGAATGCAGAGAACTATTGAAAAGCCTCCCACAGCTATCAGCACCGGAATAGCAATCATCAGTACTTTTTTAAGGGTTATTTTCTTCTCTGGTGACTGATATACTTTACCTATCTGGGTGATTGTCAGAGAATAGTTATCAAGCTCCTGTAATTCTTCCTGTTTCTCTAATATTATATCTTCTACTGCATCAAGGATTTCCTGTGGAGAGGTTGTACCGTCAATTGCCTGCATTAACTCTTCATCACTGCAATTCTCCCATACCCCTTTTGTAAGCTGGGCTAAGATGTCTCCATTTTCCAGCATGATTTTGGAAGATATACTTATTTCCGGATTGCCCCTCTCACCTAAGTAGGAATAAAGATTATTGCGTTCTTCATGGATTGCTGCCAGGTCCATGGAAATACTCTTGTCCTCGATTAGATTTCTTGTTAGTGACTGGTCTTTGGTCTGTTCCAGAAATCTCCCATTCCGGATAAGATAAAAACGGCTGTTTCCAATAGAACAGTAGCGGATCTTCTGATAATCAGATACCACCAGCACTACTGACGCTTTCAGACGCATTCCCCGTCTTTCCTTTGCAAGTTCCTGATGTGCTCTGTTTATATATCTTTTAAGTGTGCTTTTGCCAAAGGTTGGTTTCTCAACAAAGCTGCGTATAATACTTTCCACTACATATCTGGCTGTGTTTATTTTCTCATCATCGTCCAGGCTGTCCGCCATAACATAGCAGGCATAATCATCCATCTCCACATATCCGAAATAATCACGGTTTGAAAGTTTCTTCCCTTCTGCTGAAAGGCTTTTTGTCTGAAATTCAGAATTGACTCTTCTCATCCCTGCCTCCATGACTTACTTCGGCAGTCAGTAATATCACACTGCCGTTATCCTTTTCCAGTGTGCCTTTTTGCTCTGCTCTCATTACAATGCACTCTGCCTTTTCTCTTAAGGTAATGTTCTCTATCAGGATATCTTCCATTTCAGCAAAGGATACTTCTTCATAGATTCCTTTACTTGCCATCAGTATGATATCACCTGCCTTTACTGTAATAGCCGGATTGCTAACCTCTATTCCTGAAAAACCATTCATACCAAGATAATTCCATAGTCCGCTTTCCTCCATACTCCATATGGCTTCCTGTCTGGACAAACGCCCTTCTTCGTAAGCTGCCTTCGCCAGAACATCCATGGTATGGCCTTTGCTTAAAGGGATTAATTCACCGTTCCTGAGAAGGGCTATTCTGATATTGCCTGCAAGACCATAATAGAGGTAATTCTGGTCCATAAATACTGCACCTGTACTTGCACCTCCGCGTCTCCCTTCTAATGTTATCTGCACCTTCGTATGTGCCTCTTTAAAGGCTGTCTGTAGAAAATATTCAGGATTCTTTAGTACATAATAAGGCTCAAATACATCAAGAATTGAATCTGCTGCTACCTGGGCCGCTATTTTACCGGTATTCTCTTTTCCAATTCCATCTGCCAACACTGCCATAGTTCCGGCATTATTTTTATATATCTGAGCACAGTCTGCCTGGACTTCTTTATTTCCCGTTGTTTGTGCATATACCCATGAATCCTTTTCAGTCACTTGTTCCCTATGGGGGCGCCTGAGAGCCATCCATAACCTTAAATATACAAGAACAATCAGGAGAATACTAAGAGCTCCCCAGGTAATCCAGTTTTTCAATATCGTAATCATACTTAATCATTCCAACTAAAGCTGTCACCGCACAAGGGAATAAATAGAAAGCGGCTTCTACCTATTTCCATGGTGTTATATGCTTTTATTTCTGTTGGAACATATACCGCATCATTATTCAGGTATACAAGGCCCTCGGAATCTCCTGGCAGCAACATGGTATTCTTCATCTTTGGATCATATACAATAATTGCATGGTTCTTTCTGTTAACCTCATTATCTCCCAAGATCTGAACGTCCATATCATCACCGCGTCCAATAAAATTCTTACCGCTGTGAAGGCGGTAATCCATGCCTACTCTGGCTCCCTCTATACATACCAGCCAACCGCAGACAGGTCTGATATCCTCCTGCAACAGGTCTACAGGCGCCTCAAAACCTTCTGGCTTCTCTGCTGCATCTTCCTGTTTAAGTTTTAACTTGCAATATGGGCAGATCTTTCCATAGCGAATTGGATTATATACATGCCCGGAGGGGCATTTAACTAAACTCATTTTGATATCTCCTCTGTATTTAAAATATTTTTATGTAAGTAATAGTCTGGTCTTAGCTATATATATCACATCGCCAACATTAATAATAACCGGACGGTTTGGTGCTACCTGATAGCAGTTTCCATCATCTGCTTTCTTAATCCGTACTCCATTTCCATTACCTAAATCCTCCAGATACCATCTGTCCAGACTAAAGTTAAGAACTGCGTGTTGTATATTTATAAGTGCGGAATATTCACAGTCACATAAATCAATATCAACCTCTTCATCCTTATTCTTCCTGCCGATAATCATAGATATCTTACCCGTTAAATCCCATGACCGTATCGGTTTTTCATGCTCATTAAGAAGAATCAGCTCATGAGGACTGAAAGCAGATGCCCGTGATGCGGCAAATGTCATTGAATCACCACTATTATCAGTCAACTTTATAAAATCGGTAATTGATATTCCCCCAAGCAGGATTGCTGTAAACAGGCTTATGTATATGACTCCATTCGGCAGCTTGTAATAATATGCTGCGAATACCCATGTGATGGCTGCGACCAGGATTGCTGCATCCAGCCACATTTTCTTCCTTCTGATTTTCTTCATATGGATGAACTTGTTCCTTTCATATTCCTTACTGTTTCCACAAAGGGACTGCCTTGAGCAATCCCTTTTGATTAGCTGACCACCATCTGTCATGCTTTCTTACTATTCATCACACACTATATCCGCCTTCTACCGCAACCTGAGCCATTTTATCCTTCTTCTGTTTGATCATCAGTGTGAAGGTTCCAATTCCCTCTGCATCGCCGTAATCTTCCTTATAATCCACTACAAAGGCATTTGGATAGCTGTATTTGCGTACCACCTGGGATGCTGCAATTACTTCTATGCTTACATTCCTATAGCAGTCTGACTTCTCAGCGGGTACTAATGACCATAAGCCCAGCTGCCTGGTGGAATCAAACGGATCTCCGTCAACAGCAGTTAATATCTTGCCGGTTATCTCCACAGTACTTCCCATATCCGTGGAACGTGCATTGGAATCAGCAGGTATATCTGTCTTGAATTTCACGCTTGTAATACTTGTTGTTCCTAATTCGATTGTTGATGCTCCTTCTACCTTCAATGTAAATCCCATATGTACTTATCTCCTTTTCTGTTATCATCAATATGTTTATTCTTCGTCCTATTCGCTGCCAAACCCGCCTTCAAACTTAAGTGCACGCATCTTATCCTTCTTCTGTTTCATTAATAGTCTGAAGGTTCCGATTCCTGTCTCATCACTGAAATCCTCTTCATATCCCACCACAAATGCATTGGGTATGGTAATCTGTCTTACAATCTGAGATGCACTGATCACTGTGATCTCTGCGCTGCGGTAGCAGTCACTGTTTTCAGCAGGCACCAATGACCACTTTGCGATCTTGCTGGTGTCATCAGCAGTCTCCCCGCCTACGGCAGCAAGGATCTTTCCCTCCACTAATACAGTAGACCCCAGGTCTGTTGATCTTGCATTGGAATCATGGGGGATATCTGACCCAAACCTGACTCCTGTGATACTTGTTTCCATCAGGCTGATGGATTCACTTCCTTCGATTTTCATTCTTAATCCCATAGCTTTTTATCTCCTTTTTTTATTTGGTTTCTGAACAGTTATTTTTATTTATCCTACATGTCCTGCTTTTCTTGTCAGTTCAACCTTAAGATTCCGGGTCGTATTGCTGAAAGTCACCTGTACGTTACAGATTCCATTCTTCTCGTCAATGCTGAAACTAAGTTCATCTCCATCCTGCATAATGGAATTCACATACTGACGGCTGCTGTCCCACTTACTCTTCTGGGAGCTTGGGTTGTTGCTGAAGAAACCAAGTATCTTATCCTGCTTAAAGTCATTACTGTAGAATCTCAGCATTCGTTCGATATAGGTGACCACAAGGGTCTTATAGATCGGTTCAAATTCATTGCCGTTACTAAGCAGATTCCTTGCTTTATATACCATTACACTGCGGATATCATTTCCCTTATGCTGGGCATTATCCGATGTAAATACAAAGCCAAATCCTGTTGCGTTAATGGAATTCTTAATAGCGCTGGTGAAGCCTGATATTTCCTTTGTCATGTTGGTGGCTGCAAGCATTGCATTATCTCCTGATTCCACGTCAAACCTCACTCCCGGATAATCCATGCTTGTATTGTTAAATCTTTGCTTCAGGTACTCAGGACACTGCCATGCTGCGCTGACTCCTGCCGCCACATATGAGCCTCCAATATAGATACCCTCAAGCCACATCTTCATCACATCTTCTTTTTCTTCTGATAACTGCACATTTCCATCTTCATTAAGAGTCATCTTTTTATCCAGGATAAGTCCGGACTTGTCCTTGGGGATAATAGTGACATTGGGAATACAGGGAACAGCAAACTCACTGTATTCCTTCTTCATCAGGGACGCACATTTGTTTTTAAAGTTTGCTACGCCTTCTGTTGCAACATTATTGAAGGTAGTTTCTTCACCTGTAACAAAGCTGAAAAATGTTGTAATCCTGTATGGAGAAAGGGCATTTAAAAGTGCTGCAAGGTTCTCCATGGTATTACTGTCATTTCGTAAGGCTTTTTGATTTCCCTCAAACCGCACTCTCTTAAGCGTGCCGCTGCCTGTTATTCCCATTTCGATATCCGGCACGATTCCAAACCATAAGGTATTGTCAAACTCATTCTTGTCATTTGTTGTATTAAGGTAGGTTAGCAGTCTTGGAAGATTACTGGATTTTACTGTCATTTCAAGACTTATGTTGGTAATAAGCAGCTTAGGCTCCATTCCCTTTTCCTTTACCTGATACTGGCCGAAGAATGCTTTGATTCCAAGAATCTTCTCTATCAGCGGCTTAACTGCCTTCACAAAGTCATTTTTGCTCTTTTTATAAAACTCAAGGTAGTTGTTGTAATTATGAATCTCTGCTTCCGTATCTACACTGCTTTCCATAGTGGATGTTAATGGGCAGAAGGTTCTGACTACAAGGCTCTTAACATAGTCTGATTTATTTTCATTGATGGCTTCATAATCCTCTTCAAAAGTCTCTATAAGGCTTGTATTGACTTGATCATCCACTATTGCAAGCTGGGTACTTTCTTCCTGTTTCATCTCAAGAATTTTAAGCTCGCCATCATCTCCCAGGCTTAAAAGCCCTGCTTTGAAAGATTGGGATCCCTGACTGCTCTCACTGTCTCCTAACAGCAGTCTGGTCTTAATATCTTCTATTGCAAGAGGAACCATAGCCAGAACGTTGTTATAATTCTTACTGGCCTGTTCAAACTGGTAATTAAGCTTGTCTCCCAAATCAAGACGCTTTGGGTCTCCTTCGTCCAGCTCCATATATTTGCCATAGGTATACTGGATTTCTCTTCTTACCTGGCGAATATCGTCCATGATCTTCTTTGGAGAAATCATGGATAGTATGTTACTGAATTTAAAATCTACATTTGCCACACCCTGAGCGCCCTTTGTATCCTGCAGGGTTACCAGCATGTTAAGAAGATCGTTATCAAGGTTAAGGGGGATTTCAGTAATACAGCTTTTCGGTATACTTTCCGGATTAATCAGACTGTATTGAATGTTTCCTGTCGCAGCATCACACCATGAATATACAACAGGTGCAAACTTTTCAAAGAACTCCTCCATACTTCCAACTACCAACGCTTCATTAATCTCTTTTACCTTTTCATCATCCAGACTGGTCTTACCTCTTACATCTCCTATGAGGGTAAGGAGGTTCAATTTCTCAGGATTGACCTCTGCAAACAGAATCGTCCGATTTGTTTGTGTAATTGTTTCCATTGGCTTTCTTCCTCTCTCTTTCCTTGTACTCTGGTTATTATTGCGCTTAGTTATTCATTGCTATATAATGCAGTTCCATGTCATACTCATTATCAGCGGATGCAATATATATCACATCTCCGAAGGAAACGGTATAACGCATCTGCCTGCATGCAATCGAATTACCTATCATGATTGAATTACTTGCCATATGATAGAAGATCAGCTTTCTGTCTTCATCTGCAATAAGATATATCTTATCAAGTTCTAATCTCTCCACTTCTTGTGGATAATCAATCAGAAGCTCTCCGAGACTTACTTTACTTTCCTTAAGCTTATATAAGCCAAACACTAACGGCGGTATTTCTTCAGCGCCTTCCGGAAGCATTGTAAAATATAAGTCAAGGCGTCCGCTGAACTGATTACTGCTTTTTATTTCTTTAATACTTGCAGGTTCCGTTTTCGGTCTGTGTGTTATTATCCATACGATAAGGAAGATAATTACGGATACTGCAATAAGGATGAGCCACCAGAATTTCTGCCACAGGGGAACTACTTTTACAGAAACTGTATAGGCTATTTCCTCCTCACCATCTGATACGCTCAAAAGAAAAGTTTGTATCCCTGCCTTTTGTGCTGAAATGGTGATTTCATTTTCATTCAGATCCACAGTCAGCCCTCCGGCTTGGTCTGACGAAGTCGTATAATGTAATATGTCTCCGTCTGCATCCGTAAAATAGTCATCCAGGTTCCACGTAATGCCTTTACTTAACACTGTGGTCTCCCACTCCGGCAGGCTTCCGGAAGGAGCATGATTCCTCACTTCTATGTAAGTACTGAACGCATAACTGCCTAATTCATCCAGGAGTTCTCCTGCAAAATGATATGTTCCGGAGCTTTCAAACTTCACTTCTCCCTGTAAATATCCATCCTTTACTTCTACCGGATAGTAGGCTTTATTTGCAGTCTCTATCCACTGAAACTGCTGATAAAAGGCATTATCAACAATAATGGTACCTGCACTGTCTTTAAAATATAACTGATAAGCAGCCGACTGGTTCCTTGACATATCTGTATCAAGATTTAATACCGGTTCCAGGTTCCTGTAGCCAATAATATATACAAGCACCTGCTGTCTATTGGCAGTTTCCGTATGTACGATCAGTTCATTTACAGCATCATCAATGTAATCCTGGCTGATCTTGCCAACCGCATAACATGACATTGCAGCCACTGCGATCTGATTATCACCATATATTATTTCTGTATTACCCAACTGCTTCGGTGATATAAGCAATACATTAATCTCATCCAGATAGGAATCATTTAAGATGCAGCGGATTTCCTGGCTGCCGCTTGCATAGTTACCTGCAGAGTATTGTTGAATCTTATACGAAAGATTATTATCAAGAATCCCGTACATTACCTCTATCAAAAGTTCAGGGTTTCCTGCAGTATAGGTTTCCCCGCCGGTTTCCTCAGCAATCTGTCTGAGCAGTTCCTTACTCCCGTCGTATTTCCCAAAGGCTGCCGTATAAATAAGAACATCTTCTTCCTGACAGCGTTCTATCGTATCATATACGTCCTGACTGGACATTTCCTCATTTCTTCCGGTAGCAGATCCTTTTAAATCCGTTTCGCCGTCAGATATCAGTACAATAATGCGGTTTCGCTCTTCCTCCGTCTGCATCTGCTTAAAAGCTTCCGATAATCCCAGCCCGATATCTGTGTTACCGGAATAAGCCACTCCATCTATTGACGCCTTAAGTATGTCACGGTTTATCTGTTCAGACATAGACAAAGGACTTACAGATTCCACTATTTTATCATTGTAAGCAACAAAGCCTACTCTGATATCACCTGTATGTATCGTATCAACAAATGCCTTCACCATTTCAAGTGCAGTACCATTTGGATCATTAGACTTCATGGAGCCGCTTACATCCACAACAAATGTTATATCAAGACCTTTCATCTGCCCGCTTATTTCTTCTGCTGAAACCTGAAACGGCAGGCAGACAAAGATACTCATACAGAAGATAGCTGTTAACAATATGGTTAAAAGTTTCTTAGTCTTGTACATATTCGTATCAAACCTGCTTCCTTATATTACGGTTTTTTATGCTGCCCATAATCAATGTTCCTGCCATAACGATATGTGTGATCATGATCATTTTACTTATTTCCTGCTTTTGCAGCACATAAAATACAGCAGCAATCATAATTTCAATGAATGTAATAACATACGCGTACTTTCTGTATTTTTTTTCTTCTTCACGATTAAGCGGCTTGTTGCAATCTTCAACCGGCGAAAGAATCAGAACCACTGCAACAGCCAGTACTTCCAGCAAAATTACAACCGGTATCATTCTTTGTATTAAAACATACTTTCCAACTATACATACCGCACATAAAATTGCTGTCGAAAATATCATGCAGCGCTCATTACTTCTGGCATGAAATCCTCCGGCATAGGTTCTGAGCGGTA
>Ga0153950_1000195_pt1 | contig 26094 bp, 28 predicted proteins | sample TSNJ034MetaG_FD_104737 | JGI IMG/M metagenome (GOLD analysis project Ga0153950, IMG submission 104737) | Attine ant fungus gardens microbial communities from New Jersey, USA - TSNJ034 MetaG | ecosystem: Host-associated > Fungi > Mycelium > Unclassified | place: USA: New Jersey, Wharton State...
ACCAAAGACAGCTACCCATAGTGCAGGGGGGTCACGGGGGCCCTCCCCCGTGGGAATTTTGGTTACTTTTGTTCCTCCAAAAGTAACTGCCCGTCGCGGCATGAGCGACATGCCACCCCGTGGTACAGCGGTAACGCCAGAACCGCTGTGCAGCGGTAACGCCAAGCGAACAGCGCCAACAGACGGCCGCAGGTCAACCGCTCACGGGTAACACAAAATAACCACCCCGCCGCCTGCGGACAGCACCCCTCCAAGGAGGGGAATGAGAGTTGCACAACCAAAATTCCCCTCCTTGGAAGGGCGCCGCGAAGCGCCGGGGCGGTCATAAAATTGATTGCCATGCGCATAACCCCGCAGCGTTAACCCCTGACTAAACACACTAGTCAGAAAAAATAATGGAAGGGACGCGCCCCTTCCAGGAAAAGAGGATCATATGTCGGAAAAATCATACGCGGATCCAACCGCGCTGGGCCTGTTCGGCCTGGCCATCGTCACCCTGGTGGCCTCCAGTCAAAAGCTGGGCCTGGCTACCGGTGTCTCCTATCTGATTCCATGGGAAATCTTCTTAGGCGCGGCGGCCCAAATCGTGGCGGGTATACTTGATTACAAAAAGAAAAATATATTCGGAGGCACGGCGTTTTTTGCCTACGGCCTGTTTTGGATGGCCATGGCCCTGTCGGCGCTCATCAATACGGGCAGCCTGGGGGAGGTCCTGCAATCCGGTGTGGATACCCGGGAGATGGGCTTTGCCTTTATCGGCTATCTGATTCTCACCATATTCCTCACCATCGGCGCGACTGAAACCAACAAGGTGCTGTTTTTTATATTTTTGTTTATCTGCTTTCTGTTTTTGGGGCTGTCGGTGAGCACCTTTGTTACGGAGGGCGGGGTACATACGGCATTCCACAAGATTGCGGCGGTTTCGGAGATGATTATCGCCCTGTTGTCCTTTTATGGCAGCGGTGCAAACGTTCTGAACAATCATTTTGGCCGGAGCTTTCTTCCCATCGGAAAGCCCTTTGGTGTTTTTGTAAAGCGCTGAATAAAACACAAACCATAAGCAAGGGGGGCGATGAATAATCGCCCTTGTTTTTTTGCTCTGCCGATTGCAATTTGCGGCGGGGTAACATCTTAACCTTTCACTATTCATTTTTCACTTGTTGCGTTAATGAGGCAGCAAAATTGATTTCCGTGGCAGCTATATTTCTGTCTTGACGAATACGGGCAATATATAGTATAATCATCATAATAAATTACCTGTTGAGCAACGGCGTTCAGCAGTTTGAAGGCAACGAAGCCCGAAAAATCCAAGGAGATTTTTTCGGGCTTTTTTACGTTGTTATGGCAATTCCGCTAAAGCCAAGGCGCGGCGTTGCGGCTCTGCCGGTTTCAAAAAATCCTAAAAAGATTTAATCAAATAAACATGGGGAGGGATGCCGGTGGTTGTATAAGGAGCCCGCCAAATGGAAACAAACAAAGCCTGGTTAAAAGAAAGGATGTATTTTTGATGAATAAGCGCACTCTCAATAAACTGACCAGCCTTTTGCTTAGCTTGATGCTCCTGACGTCCATATTGGCGATGCCGGTCACTGCACAGACATTGGTCGGTGTCACGGCGGAAACGGCGGGAACGCAAGAAGCCGCTTTCCGTCCACTGGCGAAAAACAACTGGGATCCCCACACCCGGGCAGCCCTCAACCGGCTTATGGAGAACTATGGCAGCAGCAGCTCCGGTTACAATTCCCAGCTCAAGCCCTACGTGGTGTTTGACTTCGACAACACCACCTCCTTTTTCGATGTGGAGGAGGCGCTGCTCATCTACCAGCTGGAAAACCTGCGTTTTAAGATTGCTCCGGATAAGATGTACGACGTCCTGACAACCGAGGTTCCGACAACCGGGTTTGGCAAAGATTACAACAACGCCGACGGCAAAACGCTTAATGTGGAAATCGTTTCCAGGGACTGCCAGGCTGCCTGGCAGTGGTTGTGCGGCAGCTATGCCGGCCTTGGCTATGGCGGCACCATGAGCCTCGATGCCATTCGGGAAACTCCACAGTATAAAGACTTTACCACCAAGGTCCGCTATCTCTACGACGCCATTGGCGACACCTTCGACGCCGCGGTCAGTTATCCCTGGGTAACCTATCTTTTCACCGGCATGACTTCGCAGGAGGTTCGGAAGCTGGCCACTGAATCACATGATTATTGGCTCGCCATCGACAAATGGGAAAAGATTAAATGGGAATCCCCCAGCGATTACCCCAGCGAGGCGGGCGTTGTATCGGTCAGCTACAAGACCTCCATCGCCATCCCGCCCGAAAGCAAGGATCTGTACACGAAGCTGATGGCCAACGGCTTTGACGTTTACGTCTGCTCCGCCTCCTTCATTGACGTTATCGAAGCGCTGGCTTATAACCCCAAATACGGCCTCAACGTTCCCGAGGGCAACGTTTACGCCATGATGCTCAAAAAGGATGCCCAGGGCCGCTATATCAATGCCTATGACTACGACAATTACTTCCAGACGCAGGGCCCCGGAAAGCGCGAGACCATTGACAAGTTCATTCTGCCCAAATACAACGGCAAAGGCCCCATCATGGTTGCCGGTGATTCCCAGGGCGACTACAACATGATTACCGAATACGACGACATGAAGCTGGGTTTAATCATCAACCGCGTCCGCTCGGACGACTTCCGGATTATCTCGAAAATAGCCGCCGAAGGCAATGGCAGAATATCCGACAGATATGTCATGCAGGGCAGGGATGAAAACAAGGGCGTATATATCCCCACCATGGAATCCATCCTGCTGGGCAGTGACCGGCTTCAGCTGGTAAAGGAAGAAAGCCTGTTCAGCAATTAGGTTTTTTCACCGATGCACGCTGGGAAGCATTCTGCCAAATGTCCGGGCCGGTCAGCCTGACCGGACGATCTTTAATAGGAACGCATATGCGCTCTTTTCACAAATTGCCCCCTAAATCTTTCATTCGTTCGCCCTGGTTTACATTGGATAATATATTGACATTTGTTGTAAACATGATAGAATAAAATTAAGATTTTAAACACAACTAACAAGGAGACAACCATCAGGCAGGTGAAAATCATTGTACACTGTCGTAATCGCCGATGATGAGCCGCTCATCAGAATGGACATCAAAGAGATTTTGGAGCTTAACGGATATGACGTTGTGGGCGACGCGTCGGACGGTTTTGACGCCGTGGAGCTTTGCCGAAAGCACCGGCCCGACTTTGTCATTATGGACATCAAGATGCCCATTTTGAATGGCCTTAAGGCGGCGGAAATTATCAATGAGGAAAACCTGGTGGGTTGTGTGCTGCTCCTTACCGCCTACAGCGACAGATCTATGATTGAACAGGCCGTCAACGCCGATGTTATGAGCTATTTGGTAAAACCCATCGACGAAAGCGCACTGATACCGGCCATCGAAATCGCCCTACATAAGCAGAGAAAAATCAGGAAGATGAGCCAGGAGTATCTCAAGGCCAAAAAGGCTCTGGAATCCCGCAAAACAGTGGATCGCGCCAAGGGGATTCTGATGGACAGCAAGGGAATGAGCGAGCTGGCCGCCTATCAGTATCTACGGAAGGTGGCAATGGACAAGGAGTGTACAATAGCGCAGATAGCAAAAATGATTATAGTCTCCAATCGGTAGACGACGCGCGGCTGATGGGCATCGTTCGCAAATACACCGATCTGCCCCGCTGCGATATTGATATCCTGCTGGAGGTCAGCCACACGCTCTACATGGTCAGCGAGCTGGAGGGCGGCGATATTTTTATCGATTGCCTGAGCCGCGACGGTCAATGCGCCGTGGTGGTCGCCCAATACAGTCCCACTGACGAGAGCAATTACGATCATAACATTGTGGGGGATCCGATGTATCGCCACAACGAACCGGGCGTTTTCCGCACATTGGAAATTGGAGTGCCCTCCAGAGAGCTGAAGGCAGTGGTCAACCATAATATACTGATCCGCCAGAACGTCAGCGCCATTAAAAATGCCGAGGGCAGAATCATCGGCGTGTTGATTGTGGAACGCAACCTCCGGGAACCCTCCAACAGGGAAAGTGCTGAAAATTCGGACGAAAACCCGATTTACAAAACCATTTACAACGCCAGGGAGATGCAGAACATCGCGGAGTACATGCACGACGCGATGATCCGGTTCAACACCATGGGCGTTTCCGTGTACGCCAACCCCCGGGCCAGGCAAATCTACCGCGGCCTGGACTATAAAGACGATATTGTGGGAATGTCCTTTGAGAATCTGGCGTTCGGCAGCTACTCCTTCAGGGAGGTGGTTGAGAAGGAACGCATTGAACACACCGAGATTAAAATCGGTAAATACTTTTTAAACGTGCTCTACGCCTGTATCCGGGACGATGACCAATTTATGGGCGCGGTGCTCCTGATTAAGGATACAACCCAGGAAAAGATCAATGAAAAGGAGCTTATTCTCAAATCTACCGCCATTGACGAGATCCATCACCGGGTGAAAAACAACCTGCAAACCATTGTCAGCCTTATCCGCCTGCAATCCCGGCGGATTAATCACCCGGAGGTGCGCCGGGTGTGCGGCGAGATCATCAGCCGCATTTACAGCATCAGCCTCACCCATGAAATACTGGCCCAAAAAGGCGTGGACGCCATTGATATCAAGGAAATGCTGGGCCGCATGGTCAACGGCGCAAAGGGTTACATTATTCCCGACGGCCTGAACCTGGAGCTGGAGATTTCCGGCGACAGCTTTACCCTCCAATCCGACATTGCCACCACCATCGCCATGGTGGTCAACGAGCTTATTCAGAACTGCATCAAGCACGCGTTTGTCGGCCGTCGCGACGGCCGCGTTTCCCTGGTCATTTCCAAGGGCGACATGTACTCCAGCATCGTTGTGGCCGATAACGGCGTGGGCATTGATTCCACAGCCGAACGGGCCGGAAGCCTGGGTCACAAGCTGGTGCGCAGCTTGGTGGAGGACAAGCTTAAGGGCAGCATCCGCGTTGACTCCTCCGGCGAAGGCACCCAAATCTTCTTCGACTTCATTCGAGGAAGCGCTGAAAACTGAATAGGCCGGTATGCAACGGCGTATACCGGAAACAGAGCGGCAACGGAGCCCAAAAAAATCCTTGGTTTTTTTTGGGCTTTTTTATTTGCAAACAGCATCCGTGATTACAGAGAGGAGTGACAGTATGCAGCTAAAAACGGTTTTGCACGGGCACACCTACTGCTTCCGCGATCTCAAAGAGCTGTTCGGCAAGGCCAATGAGGAGAAATCAGGCGATAACCTCATCGGCATTGGCGCGGCAACTGTTTCGGAGCGCATTGCGGCAAAGGTTGTGCTGAGCGAACTGACCTTGGAGCAAATCCGGAGCAATCCCCTCATTCCCTACGAGGAGGACGAGGTTACCCGGGTCATTGAGGACGGCGTCAACGAGACAATCTATCAGGGCATCAAGTCCATGACGGTGGGCGAGCTGCGGAACCACATCCTAAGCCACAAAACCGGCCCCCGGGACATCGACACCCTGCGCCAGGGGCTGACGGCGGAAATGATCGCCGCCGCCACCAAGCTGATGACCAGCATGGATCTTGTCTACGGCGCGAAAAAGATTCGCGTCACCGCAAAATGCAAATATGAAATCGGAAAGGAGGGTACCCTGGCCTTCCGGCTACAGCCCAACCACCCCCAGGACGACGCCAAGGGTATGCGCGCTTCCATTTACGAGGGCCTTTCCTACGGCTGCGGCGACGCGGTGCTGGGCGTAAACCCGGTGGAGGACAACGTGGAATCCACCCGGCGCATCCTGGAGACCCTCTATGATATTATGACCCGGTGGGAAATACCCACCCACCTCTGTGTGCTGGCCCATGTTTCCACCCAGATGGAGGCGGTGCGGGCCGGGTCTCCGGCCTCCATGCTCTTCCAGAGCGTGGCGGGGACACAGGCCGCCAACGATGATTTCGGCGTGACCAAGGAGCTTTTGGACGAGGCACTTGACACTATTAAAAAGTACGGCATCTGCGCCGGGCCCAACCTGATGTATTTTGAGACCGGCCAGGGCTCCGAGGTGAGCATCGCCGCCGACTGCGGCGTGGACGAAATGACGCTGGAAGCCCGAACCTACGGCTTCGCTAAGCGATGGGCGCCGTTTATGGTCAACAATGTGTCCGGCTTTATCGGCCCCGAAACCCTGTTTGACGGCAAGCAGGTCATCCGCGCCAGCCTGGAGGATCATTTCATGGGCAAGCTGACCGGCCTGCCCATGGGCATGGCGCCCAGCTACACCAACCACACCGGCATCGACCAAAACGACCAGGAAATCGCCACCATGCTCCTTGCGATGGCGGGCTCCAACTACTATATGGGCGTTCCCTGCGGCGACGACGTGATGCTGAGCTATCAGGATACCAGCTTCCACGACGACGCCACGCTGCGGGAGCTGCTGGGCCTGAGGCCCTGCGCCGAATTCTTCGAGTGGACAAAGCGCATGGGCATCCTGGATGAAAACGGCCGCCTGACGCCCCAGGCCGGAGACGCGTCCATCTTTATGCGGTAGGAAAGGAGTGAGAAAAGGGAATGAATCAACATGAGCTGGAACAGATGATCCGTGAGGTCATCCGGGATATGGGCGGCACAGGCGCCAAGGCTGCGGCGTCCTCCCAGCCTGCGGGAGAGCTGAACGTCACGGCGCCCGACATCGGCGCGCTGAACCTCCAGGAAACCCTGTACGTGGAAAATCCCATTAACCGGGACGCCTACATGGACATGAAAAAGGCTTCTCCCGCGCGTTTGGGCGTGGGCCGGGCAGGGCCCAGGCAGCACTACAAAACCATGCTGCGGTTCCGGGCCGACCACGCCGCCGCCATGGACGCAGTATTCAACGACGTTTCCGACGGCACCATTCAGGAGCTGGGGCTGTTCAAGGTCAAAACCAGCGCTCCCGACAAGGCGGAATACCTGATGAATCCGGCGGCAGGGCGGGTCTTCGACCCGGAAAACGAGAAGCTGCTCCGGGAAAACTGCAAGCCGAATCCCCAGGTTCAGGTGCTGGTCAGCGACGGCCTGTCGTCCACATCGGTGGAGGCCAACATCCGGGACATACTGCCCTCCCTGTTTCAGGGGCTGAAGGGCCATGGGCTGACGATGGGTACGCCGGTGTTTATCCAATACGGCAGGGTGGGGGCCATGGACGCAGTGGCCGATATTCTCGGCTCCCAGGTGACCATCCTGCTTCTGGGCGAGAGGCCCGGCCTTGTCACCGACGAAAGCCTCAGCTGCTATATGACCTATAACGGCCGCCCCGGCATGGCGGAAAGCGCAAGAACCGTGGTGTCCAACATCTACAAGAATGGTACTCCGCCCACAGAGGCCGGCGCCCACATCGCAGATATTGCCAAAAAAATGCTCGCCAGCAAGGCAAGTGGACTCGACCTTAAATTATAAAAAAAATTTATGAATGAGAAGGTGTCAAGCAATGATTAATGATCCCTTGAAAAGCAGTGTGCTGAGCATGAAAATCATTCCCAACGCAAGCCCCGACCTCATCGCGGAGTTTAAGCTCCCCGACGGCCACCGCAGCATCGGCCTGTTTACGTCGGACTGCGACGACGTATCCTACACCGCCTTGGATGAGGCTACCAAAAAAGCCGACGTCAAGGTGGTGTATGGCCGCTCCTTTTACGGCGGCGCCGCCAACGCAAACACCAAGCTGGCGGGTGAGGTCATCGGCATCATCAGCGGCCCAACCCCCGCCGAGGTTCGCAGCGGACTGGACGCCATCTGCGACGTCATCGAGAACCAAGCCTATTTTATCAGTGCCAACGAGGATGATTCGGTGGTTTACTACGCCCACTGCATCAGCCGCACCGGCTCTTATCTGTCCGAGGGGGCGGGCATTCCCGAGGGCGAGCCCCTGGCCTATCTGATCGCGCCTCCCCTGGAGGCCATGTACGGGCTGGACGCCGCCCTGAAAGCGGCCGACGTCAGAATGGTGGCCTTCTATGGCCCGCCCTCCGAAACCAACTTCGGCGGCGGATTGCTCACCGGTTCCCAATCGGCCTGCAAGGCCGCCTGCGACGCCTTTGCCGCGGCGGTAAAATTTGTAGCCGCCAACGCTACCGACTACTAACCGGAAAAGGAGCCCACTATGGAAGCCATAGGAATGATTGAAACCAGCGGCTTGGTCGCTTCCATCGAAGCAGCCGACGCCATGGTCAAGGCCGCCAACGTTTCGTTGCTGAATAAGCGCAAGGTTGGCGGCGGACTGGTTATGGTCACCGTCACCGGCGATGTCGGGGCGGTCAAGGCAGCGGTGGACGCGGGAGCGGCCGCGGCCGCGCGGGTTGGTACGGTGTACAGTACCCACGTGATTCCCCGGCCTCATTCCCAGGCAGGCGCTATGCTGGAGCAGGACTTGTTGCAGGCCCCGGTTCCCGGAAAGCCAACGCCGCCTCCGAAAGCGCCTGAACCGGAGCCGGAACCGGAACCCGCAGCCATGCCAGCGCCCGGGAGCGAGCCGCTGCCGACCCCGAATCAGGGACAGCTGCCTGCGGAGATTGAAAGCATGAAGGTCACCCAGCTGCGCAGCTTCCTGCGCAAGCTGAAAACAAAGTCCCTTGCTCCCGACGAGATCCGCTTTGCCAACCGGGAAACCCTGCTGAAGGCAATCCGGGAGGCATATGAAAACAATAACCAACCACAGGAGGAATCAATATGAATACCAGCGCATTGGGAATGATCGAAACCAGAGGCTTGGTGGGCTCCATTGAAGCCGCCGACGCCATGGTCAAGGCAGCAAACGTCACACTGGTGGGCAAGGAGCATGTGGGCGGTGGCCTGGTCACCGTGATGATCCGCGGCGATGTGGGCGCGGTCAAGGCCGCTACCGACGCCGGTGCCGCGGCAGCGGAGCGGGTGGGCGAGCTTGTATCCGTCCACGTCATTCCCCGCCCCCACAGCGAGGTGGAAATGATCCTGCCCTCCGTCAAGTAATCCGCGTCTATGGCGGATAAAACAAGGACGGAAGACCTGCTGCAAAAAGCGGTTGCCGCGCTTACGGTCACCGGTGCCTTCCAAAACCGGGAGGAGCTTCTCCTGGGTGTGGATCTGGGTACAGCCTCCATCGTGATGGTGGTGCTGAACGGCCAAAAGAACCCCATCGCCTGTGAGCTGGAGCTTGCAAGTGTGGTGCGGGACGGCCTGCTGGTGGATTATTTCGGCGCGGTGACGATCCTGCAACGGCTCAAGGAGCGGCTGGAAGCCAGGCTTGGGGTTCCCCTGACCCGGGCTGCCATCGCGGTGCCGCCGGGAACCAATTCCGGGGACGCGGGCGCCCACCGCCATGTGGTGGAGGCATGCGGGCTGGAGGTTACCGGAATCGTCGATGAGCCCACCGCCGCCAACCGGGTTTTGGGCGTCCAAAACGGCGTGGTGGTGGATATCGGCGGCGGTACCACCGGACTGACGGTTTTTCGGGACGGTGACGCCGTCTACACCGCGGATGAAGCCACCGGCGGCGTCCATGTGTCCCTTGTGCTCATGGGCAGCCTGAAAATCTCCTTCGAGGAAGCGGAGGCCCTGAAACGGGATCCGGCCCGGTCGTCCGAGGTGCTGGGCATGGTGAAGCCGGTTATCGAAAAGATGGCGGGCATCGTCAGGAACCATATCCGGGACTACCAGGTGGACAATATCTGCCTGGTGGGCGGAACCTGCTGCCTCGGCGGCATGGAGAACATTTTTAAAAACGAGCTTGGCATCACCGCCTACAAGCCCCCCGACCCTTTTCTGGTAACCCCGGTGGGGATCGCCATGAGCTGTGGGTAGGATAATATTACCGCTGCGGAAATTAATAAATTCCATGACCGCCCCTGCCGGTGGACATTGCCGGAGTGGCAAGGAGGGCGTATATGCTGGTCGGAACCATTATTGGAAATGTATGGGCCACAAGAAAGCATGAGGGCCTCAACGGCTGTAAGCTCATGATTGTGGAGCCATATCAATACAAAAACCACCCGCCGACGTATCCCGTTGTTGCGGCGGATACCATTGGCGCGGGCATTGGTGAAACGGTGCTCGTTGTATCGGGCAGCTCGGCGCGCATCAGTGTGGGAGACGGGAAAAGCCCCATTGACCACGTAATCGTCGGCATTGTGGATACGGTTGACCTGCCGGAGTAACCCGGGAGCACCGTTGCGATTGCGCTAATCATTCATCAAAATAAAGGATGTTCAGCCGCATATTAAACTATAGAGGAGTGTATTCATGAACATCAGCACCATTATCGTTTATATCATGTTGGTATTTATGGTCGTAGGCGTTGTGGACCGCGTAGTCTTCAACAACAAATTCGGCTATGGTACCCAGTTTGAAGAAGGAATTCAGGCCATGGGCCCCCTTGCGCTTTCCATGGTGGGGATTATGTGCTTTGCACCGGTACTGGGTGATCTGCTGGCTCCCGTAGTCACCCCCATGTACCGCATGATCGGCGCGGATCCCGCCATGATCGCCGGTTCGGTTTTAGCAATCGACATGGGCGGATATCCTCTGGCAAAGGTTATGACGGATAATGTAAATATCCATAATCTGTCCGGCATTTATGTGGGCGCGATGATGGGTGCGACCATCGTTTTCTCCATCCCCGTATCCCTGGGCATTATCCAGGAGTCCGACAAGCCGTTTTTGGCCAAGGGCGTCCTGGCCGGTTTTATCGCCATCCCATTCGGCGCGTTTGCGTCCGGCCTTGTCAACGGCATCCCCGCGGGGGTTATCATGGTCAATCTCGTGCCGTCGATTGTGCTGTCGATTCTGTTTGCCGCCGGCCTGTGGCTGATCCCCAACAGCATGCTCAAGGGCTTTAACGTTTTCGCGAAGATTATCACCATACTCATCACCCTCTGTCTCGGCGCGGCCATTATCGAGGGCCTTGCCGGTGTCGTCATCATCCCCGGTATGGATCCCATTGGCCCCCAGATGGAAACCGTCGGCATCATCGCCATCACCCTGGCCGGCGCATACCCCATGGTTCACTTCATCACCACCGTCTGCTCCAAGCCCCTCATGTCGCTGGGCAAGCTGATCGGCGTCAACGATGTGTCCGCCGCCGGCATGATCGCCTGCCTTGCCAACAACATCCCCATGTTCGGCATGATGAAGGACATGGACGAAAAGGGCAAAATCCTGTCGGTTGCTTTCTCGGTCTGCGCCTCCTTTGCCTTGGGCGACCATCTTGGTTACGCGTCCGCCCAAAACCAGGCCGTTGTGTTCCCGATGATCGCGGGAAAAATCGCCGGTGGTATTGTCGGCATTATCATCGCCAACCTGCTGGTTGTTGACAAGAAAAGCAAAAAAACGGCGACGGCATAACGCCACCGGCACTTCTGAAGCAGGTATATGAATCTGAACCGAAGGAGGAACCCTTTTGGAACTGGATAAAAAATTTATAGAGGATGTCATCCGCAGCATTATCGCGGAGGAGCAGGCAAAGTCTCCCGCGGGGGAAAAACGCCAGCTTGATCCTTCCGGCGTTATTTCCATTGATCCCGATACCTTTACCCTGGACAAATTCCCTTTCCCCATTGAAAGCGACAAGGTGTGGCTCAAGGATGTGCTTAGCCTGGAGGAAAGCCCGCGGTTGGGCTGCGGAATTATGGAAATGGATCAGACCAGCTTCGAGTGGACGCTCACCTACGACGAAGTGGATTACGTCATTGAAGGCACCCTGGACATTCTCATTGATGGCCGCAAGGTCTCCGCACAGGCGGGCCAGATTCTGTTCATCCCAAAAAACACCCGCATTACCTTCTCCACCCCCAATAAAACCCGGTTTATGTATGTCTGCTACCCCGCCAACTGGTCGGAGGCGTAAACCGAATATCCCACTGAAAGGGACTTAAGACAATGCATCTGTTTGAAGCGTGCCCTAAAATTTATTTTGGCGAGAATGCTTTGGATTATCTTGACGGGCTGCCCCGGGAAAAGGTTCTCCTGGTGACCGATCCGTTTATGGTCAGCTCGGGCGCCGTGAAGGCCGTCACCGGCAGGCTGGACCGCTTGGGGCTGGAATATGCTGTTTTTTCCCAGGTGGAGCCCGACCCGTCCATAGAGACAATCGCCGCCGGGCTGCAGCAAATCTTTCACGAAAAGCCCGACATCGTCATCGCGCTGGGCGGCGGTTCGGCAATTGACGCAACCAAGGCCATGCTGTACTTCTGCACCCGCTTCAAAGGGATAATGATGGGCAGGCAGCACATCCATCAGCCCATGTTTATCGCAATTCCCACCACCAGCGGCACCGGCTCGGAGGTCACCTCCTACGCCGTGGTCAGTGACCGGCAGAGGAATGTAAAAATTCCCTTAAGCCACCGCAGCATGACCCCCGAGGTGGCGATTCTCGACCCGGAATTTACCAAAACCCTGCCCGCCGATATGGTGGCCTATACCGGCATGGATGTGCTCACCCACGCGGTGGAGGCTTACGTTTCCGGCAAGGCCAACGATTTTACCGACCTGTTTGCCAGGGACGCCGCCGAAAAGGTGCTGCGGTATCTGCCCGTCCTCTACGCGGATGTCTCCAACGTGGCGCCGCGGGAGAAGATGTTCACCGCCTCCACAATGGCGGGCCTGGCCTTTACAAATTCCAGCCTGGGGCTCTGTCACGGCATCGCCCACACCATCGGCGCGGAATTCCACCTCCCCCACGGCAAGGCGAACGCCATCATTTTGCCTTACGTAATCGCCTTTAACGCGGGGCTGGGGCGGAAGGCCGCGACGGGACTGGAGGGCCGGTACGCCGGCCTTGCCCGGAGCATAGGCGTCGGCGCGCCGGACGACGGAGAATCCTGCCGGCGGCTGGTGTGCACCGTTCAGGTGCTGTGCGAGCGGTTCGGTATTCCCGGCTCTTTTGAAGCCGCCGGTATCGACCGGGCCGCGTTCCGGCAACGGCAGGAGGCGTGCGTCCGCAAGATTCTGGAGGACGTCTGCACCAAGGCCAACCCGGCTCCGGTCACCGCCCGGGATATTTCGGAGCTGCTGGAGGCTATCTTTGACGGAAGACTGGAGGTGGGTACTTGAAGGAGGAGCTACAGCGGGTGGTACAGGAATACGTACCCGGCAAACAGATTACCCTGGCTCATCTCATCGCGCATCCCGTGGCCGACCTGGGCAAAAAGCTGGGCCTTGTGGCGGAAACCATGAGCGCCATTGGCATCCTGACCATCACCCCCAGCGAGGCCTCCATCATCGCGGCGGACGTGGCTACCAAGTCCGCCAACGTGGAAATCGGCTTTGTGGACCGGTTCAGCGGCTCCCTGCTCATTACCGGGGACGTATCCTCGGTGGAAGCGGCCCTGAAAGCCATCCTCGCGCTGCTGGGGGATCAGATGCACTTCACCCCCACGGAAATCACCCGGTCATAGCCCATGGATAAAAAGATCATTCTTATCGGCAAGACCGGCAGCGGGAAAACCACGCTGATTCAGCGTATTGAAGCCCTGGACATGACCTACCGCAAAACCCAAACCATACAAAATTACCTCAACTTCATTGATACCCCCGGCGAATATCTGGAGAACCGTTCCTACTACAAGGCGCTGATTGTCACCGCCGCCGCCGCGGACGTTATCGGCCTGGTGCAGGATTGCAGCTCCCAGGAGGTTTGGCTGCCCCCCATGTTTTCCTCGGCATTTTCCAAGGAGACCATCGGCATCATCACCAAGACCGACCTGGCCCGGGGGGAAGAGGAGCTGGAACGGGCCCGGAAGGCCCTTGAGCGTTCGGGAGCGACACGTTTTTTCTACGTGTCCGCCGCCGAAAACGCCGGATTCGGGGAGCTGACCGCGTATATCCGGGGTTAACGCCTGCGAAAAGGAGGAATGTCCCATTGAGAGAGGTTTTGCTCAGTGTTGGCATCGACATCGGCACCTCAACCACCCAGGTGGTATTCTCCAACATTACGGTGGAAAACCTGGCCTCGGATTTTTCGGTGCCCCGCATCGCCATCATTGACAAGCAGATCGTTTACCGCAGCGACATTCACTTCACCCCCCTGACCTCGCCCACCACCATTGATATGGCAAAGGTTAAGGAAATTGTGGCGAAGGAATACGCGCGCTCCGGCTTTAACAAGCCGGACATCAAAACCGGCGCGGTGGTCATCACCGGCGAAACCGCCCGGAAGGAAAACGCCAACGAGGTTCTGCACCATCTCAGCGATTTCGCGGGGGACTTCGTGGTTGCAACCGCCGGGCCCGACCTGGAAAGCATCATTGCGGCCCGGGGCGCGGGAGCCGACGCCTACGCGAAAAAGCATTCCACCACGGCGGCAAACTACGATATCGGCGGCGGCACCTCTAATTTTGCCATGTTCCGGAACGGCGATCTGGTTTCCACCGGCTGCCTGGATATCGGGGGCAGGCTGATAAAGCTGGACGCCGCCACCCGCCGCCTGACCTACGTCGCGCCTAAGATTCAGCAGCTGATGTCCGCCAAGGGCATAAAGGTCGCGGCGGGCGATCCCCTGGAGCCGACGGTGCTGGAAAAGGCGGCCACAGCCATGACCGAGCTGCTGGAAATGAGCCTGGGACTCCGGGAAAAAAGCGCGTTCTATCCCACCATTCTTACCCAGCCCGGCCGGGATATCGCCCTTAAAATGCCGCTGCGAAACATCAGCTTTTCCGGCGGCGTGGCGGACTATATCTATGGCGGAGGCGACGAGGCGGACGTCTTCCGCTACGGGGACATCGGGATCCTGCTGGGCAGGGCCATTGCCCGATCCCAGCCGCTGTCCGCCATCAACCGCATCGACGCGGGAGAGACCATCCGGGCCACCGTCGTGGGGGCGGGCTCCCACATTACCGAAATCAGCGGCAGCACCATTGACTATGATGTAAGCCTTTTGCCAATCAAGAACCTGCCCATCCTCAAGCTGACGGCGGAGGAGGAAGCCTCCGGGGCCGTTGCCGCCGCCATTCAGGAGAAGCTGAACTGGTTCAGGCTTGAGGGCGTGCCCCATCAGGTGGCCATTGCCATGGACGGTACCCGCAGCCCCAGCTTTAAGGAGGTCACCCGGCTCGCCCAAGGCATTGTGGAGGGGGCGCAGCCTCTTATCCGGGCCAGGCTGCCGCTGGTGGTCATCGTGGAGCAGGATATGGCCAAGGTGCTGGGGCAAACCCTGGGCAACCTGCTGGATTACAAGCACCCCGTCATCTGCATCGACGCCATCCGCGTGGACAACGGCGATTATATTGATATCGGCGCGCCGGTGGCGGAGGGCAGCGTGCTTCCCGTGGTCATCAAAACCCTGGTATTTGAGTAATACTAATATTCAATTAAAAAATTGGCAAGCGTTTTGCAGGGGAAGCGCAAAATGCATTCGCAGTCTGATTTTGATTGCCATCAAAAAAAGCAAAGGAGAGGTTGATTTGAAGCTCAAGACCGTTTTGCTGGGAAAAACCTATGAGTTCAAGGACGTAAAAGATGTTTTGGCAAAAGCCAACGAAGAAAAAACCGGCGACAGGCTGGCCGGTATCGCGGCGGAAACCGCCCAGGAGAGAATTGCCGCCAAGGTTGTTCTCGCCAACGCCACCGTCGGGGATATCCGCAACAGCCCCGCCGTCCCCTATGAGGAGGACGAGGTCACCCGGATCATCCAGGACGACGTCAACGAAAAAATCTACGGCAGCATCAAGAACTGGACAATGGCCGACCTGCGGGAGTATATTCTGTGCGAAAACACCACCGCCAACGATATCCGCCGCCTTTCCCGCGGGCTCACCTCCGAGGTGGTGTCCGGCGTCACCAAGCTCATGTCCAACATGGATTTGATTTTTGCCGGGAAAAAGATCGTAGTCACCGCCCACTGCAACACCACCATCGGTGAGCCGGGCACCTTTGCCGCCCGCCTTCAGCCCAATCATCCCACCGACAATCTGGACGGCATCACCGCCTCGCTGATGGAGGGCCTGGCCTACGGCGTTGGCGACGCGGTCATCGGCCTGAACCCGGTGGACGATTCCTCCGCCAGTGTTTCCCGCATCCTGCACCTATTCCACGATTTCAAGGAAAAATGGGAGATTCCCACCCAGTGCTGCGTGCTGGGCCACGTCACAACCCAGATGGACGCTGTCCGCGGCGGCGCGCCCACCGATTTGATCTTCCAGTCCATCGCGGGCTCCCAGAAAGGCAACGAGGCCTTCGGCCTTGACGGCAATATGCTCCAGGAGGCCAGGGACATGGTTCTGTCCCAGGGAACCTCCGCCGGGCCCAACGTCATGTATTTCGAGACCGGGCAGGGCTCCGAGCTTTCCAGTGAGGCCCACTTCGGCGCGGACCAGCTCACCATGGAGGCCCGTTGCTACGGCTTTGCCAAGCGCTACCAGCCCTTCCTGGTGAACACGGTGGTGGGCTTTATCGGCCCTGAATACCTCTATGACAGCAAGCAGGTCATCCGCGCGGGCCTGGAGGATCACTTCATGGGCAAGCTCACCGGCATATCCATGGGCTGCGACGCCTGCTACACCAACCATATGAAGGCCGATCAGAACGATATTGAGAATCTGGCAGTCCTGCTGGTAAACGCCGGGTGCAACTACGTCATGGGCATCCCCCACGGCGACGACACCATGCTCAACTACCAGTGCACCAGCTATCACGACATCATGAGCCTGCGCCAGCTGACGGATAAGAAGGCAATTCCCGAATTCCAGGCCTGGATGGAAAAAATCGGCATCATCGAAAACAACAAGCTCACCCAGCGTTTTGGCGATGCTTCCATATTTTTGATATAGATTGGAGGAATATAGAATGACCCAAGAAAATGATATCAAACAATTGGTTCAGCAGGTGCTGGCGGAAATGCTTGCAAAAGAGGGAAATGCGACCGCGTCCCCGGCCGCTCCCGCTCCGGTGGCAGCGCCCGCCAATGGGAAAACCGCCTATGAGGACGGCGTAATTGAGGACATCACCGGCCCCTCCCTTCAGGAGCAGTTCTTTGTCGCCAATCCCGCCGACAGGGAAGGCTATCTGGCAATGAAAAAATACACTCCGGCGCGTCTGGGGGTTTCCCGTGCAGGCCCGCGTTACAACACCATCAGCCTGCTGCGGTTCCGGGCCGACCACGCCACCGCCCAAGACTCGGTATTCTCCGACGTCAGCGAGGACTGCATCAAGGAAAACGCCTTTATCAGCGGGCAAAGCCAATGCATAGACCGGGATCAGTACGTCACCCGCCCCGATCTCGGAAGGCTTTTAAATGATGAAACCCGCAAGCTGTTTAAGGAAAAGCTGAAATCCGGCGCAAAGGTGCAAATCATGGTGGGGGACGGCCTTAGCTCCGCCGCAATCGGCGCGAATATCGCCGACATCATCCCCGCCATCACCCAGGGCCTCAAAAGCCAGGGCATTGAGACCGGCCCCATCCCCTTCGTCAAGTTCTGCCGTGTGGGCGCGATGGACGATGTGGGTGATCTGACCGGCGCGGACGTGGTTTGCCTGCTGATCGGCGAGCGTCCCGGCCTTGTCACCTCGGAATCCATGAGCGCTTACATCGCCTACAAGCCAACCGTCAACATGCCGGAATCCCGCCGCACCGTCGTGTCCAACATCCACAAGGGCGGTACGCCCGCGGTGGAGGCAGGCGCGCACATTGCCGGGCTGCTGAAGCTGATTCTGGACAAAAAGACCTCCGGTATTGATCTGAATTTATAATGGAAGGGGGGCAAGCCGTATGGAGCTTGACCGGGATTTACTTTCCATACAAGCTGTCCGCAATCTGATCCGGGAGGCCAAGGAGGCCCAGAAGCAGCTGGCCGCCTTCTCCCAGGAGCAAATCGACCGCATTGTTGCCGCTATGGCAAAGGCGGGATACGACAACGCCCAGCGTCTGGGCAGGATGGCCAGCGAGGAGACCGGCTTCGGCCGGGCCGACGATAAAACCATTAAAAACCAGTTTGGCTCCAAGGTGGTTTATGACGCCATCAAGGATATGAAAACCGTCGGGATTCTGAATGAGGACAAGGAACGGGGAATCATGGAGGTGGCGGTGCCCATGGGGGTTATCGCGGGGCTCATCCCTTCCACCAACCCCACCTCCACGGTGCTTTACAAGGCGATTATTGCCATCAAGGCGGGCAACGCCATTGTGTTTTCACCCCATCCCGGCGCGAAAAACTGCATCATCGAGGCGGCCCGGGTTGTCCGGGAGGCGGCGGAGGCCGCCGGTTGTCCCAAGGGGGCCATCGGCTGCATGGAGCTGCTGACCATGGACAGCACCGCCGAGCTGATGAAGCACAGGGACGTATCCCTGATTTTGGCAACCGGCGGCACCGCCATGGTCAAGGCGGCCTATTCCTCCGGCACCCCCGCCATCGGTGTGGGGCCGGGCAACGGCCCCGCCTTTATCGAGCGCACCGCTGATATCCCCATGGCCGTTAAGCGCATTCTCGATTCCAAATGCTTCGACAACGGCACCATCTGCGCGTCGGAGCAGTCCATTGTCACCGAGGAATGCATCAAGTCCGAGGTGGTATCCGAGCTGATCCGCCAGGGCGCGTACTTCCTTTCGGTTGAGGAGAAGGACAAGGTGGCCGGGGTGCTCATGCGCCAAAATGGGGCCATGAATCCTCAAATTGTGGGCAAATCACCCCGGTACATCGCGTCCCTTGCGGGGATCGGCATTCCCGAGGACACCCGTGTGCTCATTGCCCACGAAACCCAGGTCGGAAGCAAAGCGCCCTTCTCCAAGGAGAAGCTTTGCCCGGTGCTGGCCTTCTACGTGGAGGAGGGCTGGGAAAGCGCCTGTGAGCGGTGCATCAGGATCCTCAATCACGAGGGCGCGGGGCATACGCTTATCATCCACTCCAAGGACGACAGGGTCATCCGGGAGTTCGCCCTCAAAAAGCCGGTGAGCCGTATCCTGGTCAACACTCCCGGCGCACTGGGCGGCATCGGCGGGACAACCAACCTGTTCCCGGCCCTGACCTTGGGCTGCGGCGCTGTGGGCGGAAGCTCCACCTCGGACAACATCGGCCCCATGAACCTGCTGAACATCCGCAGGGTGGGCTATGGCGTCCGGGAGCTGGAGGACATTTCCTCCGGCGCTCCGGTGGCGGACGCCACTGTCGGAGACGATCTCGTTACCGCTGTACTCCAGCGGGTAATGGAAAGACTAAGCAGGTAGAAACCAAAACAACAAAATTAGGAGGATTTTATTATGGCTATCAACAACGCATTGGGTATGATTGAAACCAAGGGGCTTGTCGGCTCCATCGAAGCGGCGGACGCAATGGTCAAGGCTGCCAACGTCACGCTGATCGGCAAAGAGCATGTGGGCGGCGGCCTGGTCACCGTGATGATCCGCGGCGATGTCGGCGCTGTTAAGGCCGCTACCGACGCCGGGGCCGCCGCCGCGGAGCGGGTGGGCGAGCTGGTATCCGTCCACGTCATTCCCCGCCCCCACAACGAGGTGGAGATAATCCTTCCTAAGCTGGGTGAATAAGCAATGCCGCCGCGCTGCCGGGCAATCCACCCGCCCGGCAGCACTGCCCATATTTGGCAAAGGAAGTGGTGAAACATGAGCGTACTCACCGAAGCGGCGCTTCGGCTGGAGCTGCGGGCGGAGGATCTGGACGCCCTGGATACCTTCCGGGTAGAGGCGGGCACCATCGTGACCCCCTCGGCCAAAGCTTTTCTAAGCGATCACAAAATTGATTTGGTGGTGGGTAATAAGAAGGTGCTCTCCAACCCCAGGGGCGACAAGCCCCAGGAAGCGAAAACTACGCAAGCGCCGGCACCGGCTCCCGGGGAGGCCGAAGGCAATCTGCCCGCCTTCACGCCGCCGGGGCGCTACGAAAGCGCCAGCGGCGGCTACTACGACGAGAAGCCGGAGCACATGACCGCCATCCGTGGGCCGAAGCTGGTGAACAAGGATCATCCCATCATCCGGTTTCGGGGCAGAATTGACAGCCTGGAGGCCCGGATACTTGAGGTTCAGCTGGCATTGCAGAAAATCGGAATGAAGAAGGCCATAGCCGACCTGGAGGAGGTGCTGGCTTATATCCGTGATATTCTCCGCTGCGAAGTTCTGAACAAAGACCTGGAGGACAGGATACTGTTGGGAATGGACAGCGGCGAGATCCGCGCCCACTCCCACACGCCGAAAAAATACTACGGGCTCAATCATTTTGCCGCCGGTTTGGAGCACGGCGAGGCGGTAATCCTGTTTAACTCCCTGCGGGCTTTGGTGCGGGAGGCGGAGCTTGCCGCCTACGACGCCTTCAAGGACGAATACGGCGTTCCCAGCCGCCCGGATCTCCTGAAGGGGCTCAACCGGCTGTCCTCGCTGTTTTACGTCATGATGTTCAAGACCCTGGCAAAGGAGTACGAGTAGATGGATCAGGCGTGGATTGACCGCGTGGCCCGGAAAGTCATTGAGCGGCTGCTTTCGCCAACGGTGGAGCTGGAGGCGTCGGGCCGTCACGTGCACCTGTCCCGCCAAGCGGTGGACGTGTTGTTTGGCCCGGGATATCAGCTGACCAAGGCCGCCGCGCTTAGCCAGCCGGGCCAGTTCGCGTGCAAGGAGCGGGTGGCCGTCGCGGGGCCCGGAAAAACCATCCGGAATGTCATCGTGCTGGGGCCCGAGCGCCCCGAAACCCAGGTGGAGGTATCGGCCACCGACGCGCTGACCCTTGGCATCAAGGCGCCGCCGCGCCAGAGCGGCGACATCGCCGGAACTCCCGGCGCAAGGCTGGCGGGCCCGGCGGGTGAGCTGGAGCTTCCCCGGGGGGTAATCGTCGCCCTGCGGCACATTCACATGACGGCTGAGGACGCGGAACGCTTCGGCATGGAGGACGGACAGACCGTTGATGTGCGGGTGGAGGGAGCCCGGGCCATGACCTTCCACAAGGTTTTGGTGCGGGTTTCGCCCAGCTTTGCCACCTATATGCACATTGATTACGACGAGGCCAACGCCTGCGGCTTTACAAAGGGTATGCGGGGCGTGGTCACATTACCTGCAAACGGGAGGTGAAAAAGTGGATAATTTGAATATGGAGCGATTGGTAGACGCCGTTACCAAGGAGATTATGAAACGCCTGAACACCGGCATGAAACGCGTGCTGGTGCTGGGCGACGGCAAGGACTGCGAGATCGCGTCCCTGCTGAGCGACGCGTTTTCCGTGGACTGCAAGGACACCCTTGACAATGCCGCCGCTTACGACTATGTGGTGCTGCCGTCGTCGGTTCTCGGCGGGGACGGCGGGAAAGCGGCTGCCGCCCGCCATGAGCCTCCGGTGGGTGAGGCCCTGGATCTCACCGGCAAGCGGCTGATTCATGAACGGGAGCTGCGGGAAAAATGCGCCGGTGGCGCAAGCTGTGTCAGAGTGGACAAAAAGGCTATCATCACATCCCTGGCCGCCGACTATATCAAATCGAGGAAGCTGACCGTGCTGCGGGTGGATTAAAATGAGGAAGGAAGCCATTTATTTAGTGGAATACGCCGGTATTCCCTATGGCATCGCGGTGCTTGACCGGTTGGTCAAGCGCACCGCGGTGGAGGTGGTTTATGCCCGGCCCGTCTGCGTCGGAAAATACCTCATCGTCCTGGGCGGCAACGTGGACGACGTCCGCGAATCCCAGGCCGAGGTGGAATCCCTTGGCCCGGCCAAGCGCATCAGCGATTACCTGCTGACCAGCGCCCACCAGGAGATTTTGGCCTATTTCCGCCGTGCCGCCAAGGAAACGGACAAACTGCATACCCCGGAGGCGGTGGGCATCCTCGAAACCCGCAACGCGTCATCCGGCTTTCACAGCCTGGATCGGGCGCTAAAAAACGGCAGCGTGCGGCTGGCGAAAATCTGGCTGGGCCACTATATCGGAGGCAAGCTATGCTATGTCCTCACCGGCCGGGTGGGGGATGTGCAGGCGGCCATTGACGCGGGCAGGGCCGGTATCGATGAAAAATCCCTGTTGGACAGCCAGGTGATCCCCCATCCCGACCCGGTGACGATGAAGCTGCTGGTGGAGCATTACAACGCATAATAAAGCTCTGATTATTATATTTAGTCATAATGCCACCAGCGTTTGCCAAGGAACACTGGATTCTTAAGGATCGAGATCCTTAAGCGGGGGTTTTACGACGGAGTGCTTGCACTCCTAGTCCTTTAGGGGGGGCAGGTGCCCCTATTTAAATATCGTAGATACCTCTGAACTATTACAAGATTACGAGAGATGGCTACCCAAAGTGCAGGGGGGTCACGGGGGCCCTCCCCCGTGGGAATTTTGGTTACTTTTGTTCCTTCAAAAGTAACTGCCCGTCGCGGCATGAGCGACATGCCACCCCGTGGCACAACGGCACCGCCAGAGCGTAACGGCAACCCCTGACTAAATACGATAGTCAAATGGACAAAAGAAAGGGTGAAGTCCGTGGAACTCTTGCAAAAAATATTTGAGGGCGGCGTTGTGGGCGCGGGCGGCGCGGGTTTTCCCACCCACAAAAAGCTGGTGAGGGGCGCGGAGCTGCTCATCGTCAACGCCGCCGAATGTGAGCCGCTGCTTTGTTCCGACCGGCTGGTCATGCGCCGGTATGCCGACAAGATCATCGACGGGTTGCTGGCAATCCAAAGGGAGCTGGAGATCGGCCGGGTGGTCATTGGCACCAAGGCAAAATATACCGGGGAAATCGCCGCGCTGCAAAAGGCCATCGCCAAGCGGGACGCCAACATCGGCATCCACGGCGTGGGCAGCTTTTATCCCGCCGGTGACGAGCAGGTATTAATTTATGAAATCACCGGGAAGATCGTGCCGCCGGGCGGAATTCCCATTGCGTTGGGCATTGTGGTGATCAATGTCACCACCGCCCTGAACATACACGACGCCATGGGCGGCCTGCCGGTTACCCACAAATTTGTCACCGTCACCGGGGCGGTTCATTCCCCCGCCATTGTCCGGACGCCGGTGGGCACTGCCGTCACCGAGTGTATCGCCGCGGCGGGCGGAGCGGTCTTCGACGACTACACCATCGTCATGGGCGGCCCCATGATGGGAAAGCAGCACCCGAAATCCCGGGAAGGTGAGCTGTTTATCGGCAAAACCGACGGAGGCATCATCCTTCTGCCTCCCGGTCATCCGTTGCCCGCCTTTATGCAAAAGCCCTTGGAGCACATCATCAACCAGGCAAAATCTGTGTGCATCCAGTGCTCCCACTGCACCGAGCAATGCCCGCGCTACCTGATCGGCCACAGGCTGCGGCCAAACCGCGTCATGCGGGCCATTGCCACGGGTACCCATGCCGAAAGCCTGACAGAAGCCATGCTTTGCTGTGAATGCGGCATATGCGAGCTGTACGCATGTCCCATGGGGCTCTCGCCGCGGCAGGTAAACATGCACATCAAGGACTTGATTCGCAAGGGCGGCAGAAAGCCGGAGCCAGGCGGAATCAACCCGGATCAGGCCGCCATGCGGGAATACCGCCGCATCGCCCAAAGCCGCCTTATCAGCCGCTTGGATCTGCGGGATTATCCGTCCTATATGGATAATGTGCTGGAGTACGCGCCCGGGACGGTGAGCATTGCTTTGCGTCACGGCATCGGCAGGCCGGCCTCTCCGGTTGTTGCGGCCGGGGATCGGGTTAAGGCGGGTGACCTGATCGCGGCGGTGGAATTCGACGATATAGGCAGCCGGATCCATGCCTCCATAGACGGCGTAATCACCGCTGTGGGGGATCGGATCACCATTGTGAGGGAGGAGGCAGGGACATGATTACAACCATCGGGTTAATTGAGCTCAACAGCATCGCGCAGGGGATTTCGGTGTCCGATTGCCTGCTCAAGGCGGCGGAGGTCAAGCTGATTTTTGCAAAGCCGGTGTGTCCCGGTAAATTTATGGCGCTGATCTATGGCGATGTGGCGGCGGTGAAAACCTCCGTCGAAGCCGGTGTGCGCCAGGGGAAAAGCTTCGTCATCGACGAGCTGGTCATCCCCAATGTCCACAAGCAGCTGATCCCCGCCATCAACGCTTCCGTCGAGGTGAGCCAACCGGCCGCCCTGGGTGTGGTGGAATACTTCAACATCGCCGCCGCCATCATCGGAGCCGACGCGGCTGTCAAGGCGGCCAATGTGCAGCTGATGGAGGTGCGGCTTGGCATGGGCATCGGCGGCAAATCCTTCGTCACCCTTTGCGGCGACGTCAGCGCCGTACAATCCGCCGTTCACGCGGGGCTTCTGGACGCGGCGGAAAAGGGTTGGGTTGTGTCCAGCTGCGTAATACCCGCGCCGGAACCGGAGCTGTTCTTTGGCCTGATTTAGTAAAGATGCCATAAGCAAAATAAGCCGGAGCCGGGATGTGTTTCCCGGCTCCGGCTTATTTTGATATCAATTCCTGTGGCGGGGAATATTTCCGGGTCAGCCGGTAAAGCCGGGAACAAAGGTTTTAATAAACCAGATGGTGACCGGCTGGTAAATAATATCCACCAGGAAGGCGCCTACAATGGGTACGATCATCATGGCCCGGCGGGACATGCCGTAGCGCTCGTTCACCGCGGTCAGGTTGACGATGGCGGTGGGGGTGGCGCCCAGGCCGTGGCCCAAAAGGCCCGCGCACATGACGGCGGCGTCGTAGTTTTTGCCCAGGATCCGGAATACCACAAAGTAGCTGATGAGCACCATAAATACCACCTGGCAGAGCAGCACCACCAGCATGGGGCCCGCGATGTCCGCCAGCTCCCAGAGCCGGAGGGTCATCATCGCCATGGAGAGGTACAGGCCCAGCATGACGTCACCGATGCCCTCCACCAACGGATAGTCAAACTTGTAGGCGTGTACTTTTTCGTTTGCGTTCCGCACAATGACCGCGACAAACATAGCGCCCACGTAGGTGGGGAAATCCATGCCGATCAGCTTGCCGATCCAGCCGGAAACCAGGGTGCCCACAGCCATGCAGACCAATATGGCGGAGACGTTCTTGGTGATATCCAGGCTGGTGAGGGTCTGTCCGGTGGCTGTGTTGATGCTTTCCACGCTGGTGTCGAAGGTGTCGTCGGGATTGGGCTTTAAGTGATTTTTTTCAATCAGGCGGCGGGCTACGGGGCCGCCCACCATGACGGAGGAAATCAGGCCGAAGGTGGCCGCCGCCGCGCCCACCAGGGTGCCGGACGAATACCCCATGGCCTCGAAGGTGCTGCCGTAGGCCGCGCCCGCGCCGTGTCCGCCAATCATGGTGATGGCGCTGGAAAGCAGCCCATAGGCGGGCTCAAGCCCGGTTATGGCGGAAACGCCGATGCCAATGCAGTTTTGAAAGAAGGAGACAGCGCCCGCCACCAGCCAGTAGACAACAAGCAGGGCCCCTCCCTTTTTCAGCAGGGAGACGCTGGCGCCCAGCCCCACCGTGGTGAAGAAGGCCAGCATAAAGGGAGCCTGGAAGGTGGTGGTGAAATTAAAGGCAAAGGCTCCGGTGCCCTTGCCGGCCCAGGTGACCAGCATAAACAAAAAGCCGCCGATTACAGGAGCCGGAATACAGTATTTCTCTAAAAATTTGACCTTGCCCTTAATAAAATAGCCCACCAGCAACAGGACAGCCGCCATGGCTACCGTCATAACGGCATCCGCGTTGATGTTCAGTACATTTTCGATCATTTCAATGGTCATACTCTTAACCTCCTACAATGTGCCTCTTTTCCAGAATCGTTCAGGATTTACAGCCCCAGCCAACCCGGTGCCGCACCGTCCCCCTTTTTGCTTATTTTCCCCTCCCCGGGCTTGACCGGCCGGAGTACGGCAAATCCGCAATTTATATATAAGCAATTTTCATGCCATGACAATGTAACCCGAAATCCTGATGCATCCGTCGCTTTGCGGTCAAAAAGAGGGGAGTCATGCAATTTTTGCGGTGCAAAAATTGCATGACTCCCCGGAAATCAATTTCGATGTGGAAGAACCACCCCGGCGCTGCGCGCCACCCCTCCAGGCAATGTCAACAACTTAAGCCTAAAGGTGAGACTTAAGGTTAGAGTTAGCGACCAGGAAAGGTTTATGAACTCTGGGGAAAGACCTATCTGGTCGAACAGGCGAAACCGTGCGAGCCAT
>Ga0153950_1000196_pt1 | contig 25989 bp, 24 predicted proteins | sample TSNJ034MetaG_FD_104737 | JGI IMG/M metagenome (GOLD analysis project Ga0153950, IMG submission 104737) | Attine ant fungus gardens microbial communities from New Jersey, USA - TSNJ034 MetaG | ecosystem: Host-associated > Fungi > Mycelium > Unclassified | place: USA: New Jersey, Wharton State...
AAGTGACGTTGTGGACTTTGAAAAGGTGGTGCGGTTGGATACGGAGTATATTAGTGAGTGGAGTCTTTGGCTGGATGTGCGGATTGTTTGGGAGACGGTGAAGGTGGTGATTAGTGGGAGTGGGGGGGAGTAGGTTGGTGGGAGGATTATTTTTCTTTTATATCTAAAGTGTTGACATGGGGTAAAGAGAAGGTAGAGTATGTTCGGAAACTCATAGATAAATATAGTTAGATGGTATTTAGAAAAGCAAGAAACCGATTGATGAAGTGAACGAGTTGGTCGGTTGGGATTTAACACAGAGGTGTCTCACAAGAAGAACATAGATAATATATTTGTGGATGATAACCAAGAGATATCTTAGAGCGGAAAGGTGAGGAGCATGGGTATAAAGCGAGTAATAACTTATGGGACATTCGATTTGTTTCACTATGGGCATATCAATATTCTGCGCCGAGCGAAGGAATTGGGAGATTATTTGGTTGTAGCGCTTTCAACAGATGAGTTTAACTGGAATGAAAAACAGAAGAAGTGCTACTTTACTTACGAGCAGCGTAAGCGACTTTTGGAAGCTGTCCGTTATGTTGATCTGGTCATTCCCGAGACATGTTGGGAACAGAAGAGAACAGATGTCCATGAATACCATATTGACACATTTGTCATGGGTGATGACTGGGAAGGTAAATTCGACTTTCTGAAAGACGAGGGTATTGAGGTGGTGTATCTGCCTAGGACACCTGAGATTAGTAGCACACAGATTAAAACGAATCTAAATAAGAACGAAAAAATAGTCAGTAAAATCCAGGAATTTTAATTAGTTCCAATAGGAAAGGGCTGAAGTATAAATGGGAAATTATTGTTAAGAGGGACAGTAAATGGCCAATGAAATAAAGGAAAAAATAAAATCATTCGAGGCAAAGAAGAATCTGCTGATTTACGCCCATTACTACTTCCCAGATGCGGCATCCACGGGGCAGATATTAAAAGAGCTTGCAGAAGGAATGCTAGATAAATTCAACGTCACAGTAATCTGCGTAGTTCCAAGTTACTTAGGAACGATTGAGGAACGTTATAAAACCCAAAGGTACTATGAGGAAGAAATAGATGGTGTCAAAGTACTTCGCATCCGTGTTCCCGAGTTCAGCAAAATGAACAAACTTAGCAGAGTAAAGAACATATTGGCATATTTCCTTGGAGCCCTGTTAGCTACATTCCAGATTGGGGAGATGGATTATATATTTTCGATTTCCCAACCGCCAGTTTTGGGCGGTTTAATCGGTGTATTGGGGAAATGGTTGAATAAAGGTAAGCATGCTAAATTTATTTATAATATTCAAGATTTTAATCCGGAACAGATTATTGCTGTAGGATATACCCATAACAAACTGGTAATTGGGTTGATGATGGCCTTAGACAAGTTCTCCTGTAGGAAGAGCGATTTGATAATCACGGTTGGGCGTGATTTGATTGATACTATCAATGAGAGGTTCAAGAGGAGTAAGAAAGTTCCGAAGACTGTCCTGATCAACAATTGGATAGATGAAAAAGAAATTTATCCTATTTCAGTAGATTATCCGAAGGTGGTGGAGTTCAAGCAGAAGTACAAACTTGAAGATAAGTTTGTCATCATGTATTCCGGAAACATTGGGTTGTACTATGATTTGGAGAATCTGATGGTAGTTATGGAGAAGTTTAAGCCGGGAACGAGAACAGCTGATGGAAGAGAGGTGATCTTTGCTTTCGTGGGTGCAGGAAGCGTTCTGGACAAACTAGTGTTGTATAAAATGCGGCACAATATGGACAATGTGGTGTTTATTCCATACCAGAACAAGGAGGAACTTATCTATTCATTAAATGCTGGAGATGTTCATTGGGTGGTAAACTCCAAAGGAATTAAGGGGGTTTCGTGCCCTTCGAAATATTATGGAGTAGCCGCTTGTTCGAAGCCAGTTCTTGGTGTGCTTGAGGAAGGATCAGAGATCCGTTGCATCATTGAGGAGACCAATGGTGGTTTATGTTCTGAACCAGGGGATTATAAGGCGATTGAAGAGAATCTTTCTTGGTTTATCGCAAATGCTGAAACAGACAAAGTGGTAGAGATGGGAAATCGGAGTAGACATAATTTATTAAAAAAACTGACCAGAGAAGCGAGCGTTGAAAAGTACAAGGAAGAGATTCTGCGGTTGTAGAAGGAGGCAAGAGTTGTATGAACAGCAACTGGTTTAAGATTATCATGAAGCTAACAAAGGTTGAATATGGAAAAAACCTCTTGCTGAAGGGGATTCCAATCATCTTTAACGTAGATGGCGCAAAACTGAAAATCGGAAATAATGTTACAGTTAAAAGTAGTTTTTTATCTAATCTGGTTGGGCTGTATAGCAGAAGTATCATCGTAACTAGGGCACCAGGAGCAAAAATTGTAATTGGCGACAATGTTGGTATTAGTGGTGCGACCATATATGCCCGTAAGGGCATTTATATTGGGAATAATACCGCTATTGGTGGTAACTGTAAAATACTGGACAACGACTTTCATCCGATAGATGTAGAAGAGAGGCTAAGACTTCTTAATGATGTCCATGGAGGGGACGCTACTGCGTTGATACCGAATCGGGAGATAAACATCGGTAAGAACTGCTTCATTGGCTGTAATAGTATTATTCTTAAAGGTACAGTCCTTGGGGATGGCTGCATGGTAGGTGCTGGAGCAGTGGTTGCAGGGAAGTTCGAAGATAATTGTGTGATTGCTGGAAATCCAGCAAGAGTGATTAGAATACTGGATGCGAAAAGCAGTAGTCATGACAAGGATGAGCAATGACTTATGAATACAGCTTTTTTGATTGGAGGGTATTTATAAAATGATTAAGGTAGGATTATCTCTTACTTTTAAATTTCCTGATTGCTATGATTGGATAATTATTATGGGAAATGCTGATACTAATTGTGCTTTTATATGTCTGTTAACGTTTATTGCCGGGGATTATTTCGGAAAACAAAGGCTAAAACCTAGTTTTTCTTATAGCCTATAGCTATGTCATATGGTTATGATTTATATATATACTTATATTGTTAGGGGCTCAATCGACTATCAATAAGCGGTTCTAACTTACGCAGCAACTATTCTGATGCCGACTCTCTCTGTGTTCTTAATAGAAAACAGAGAGTGTGGCATCATAAAAAATGATTTTATGAGGTGAAAAGATGACAAGGATAGCACTTGTGGGATTTCATAACCTTCACTTGATGCAGTTTTTATATAAATATACAGAAATACTTGACAGGAATAGAATTACCTATGATGTGCTGTATTGGGATCGTGACATGGATGATTCCATTACAATAAGGCCGTTTAATGGTCGTGGTATTGTATTCAGGTATAAAATGAGTAACTATCAGCCTAAATATAAGAAACTGTCTGGATTCTTAAAATGTATGAGGTTTTTCTGCAAAACAATTCGCGAAGGCCAGTATGATCACCTTATTTTGCTTACCACACAAACTGCATTGCCTTTGTATTTACTTAGTTCAACAGTCCGAAAATCGGAATACATATATGATTTTAGAGATCTAACATATGAAAAAAATAAAATTGGTAAAAAAATTATCCAGCAAATTATAAACAAATCAAATTTTACAGCATTATCATCCCAAGGTTTTAAAGAAGTATTAGGTGAAACTTCAAAGTTTGTGATGTCTCATAATGTAAGCAATCTGATACCAGAGTTTGTTCAGAAGAAATCATCAGACGTCATACGCGTTGTATATTGGGGCATGATTCGTCAAGTAGAATGGAACAAGAAAATATGTGATTTATTTGGTAATTTGCAGGGAATGGAACTTACATATCACGGAGAAGGACATTTAGAAGAGTTAAAGGATTATTGTATTCAAAAAGGATATCGAAACATCAAGTTCACAGGACGATACACAGTTGATCAAATTCCCGAGTTTGTGAGAAATGCAGAAGTACTTTTAAACTTATACAAGAATGATGCACAGCAGAAGCTTGCAACAACTGTAAAGTTATATGATGGGATAAGGTATGGATTGCCTATGATGATCACAAAGGGATCATTTATGTCTGATTTAATGACAGATAACCCGGCGGTATTCTGTACTGATTTAGATAATTTTAGTATCGAAGTTTACCATAAATGGTATAAGGAACTTCCTGCTCATACTTTTTTTTACAAAAAAGAATTAGAACAGATACAACGTGATGACCAATACTTTGAGGAAAAGGTCATCTCTTTTGTAGGAGGAAAATCTGTTTTGCGTATTGGAATATATATCTACAATTACGATATTGCCGATGTGGATTGCTCCAATTTGCTTGAAGGAAATCCAGGAATTGGAGGAACGGAGTATTGTATCTTGCTATTGGCGCAGGTGTACAAGAAGTACTATCCCAACAATGAAGTTGTTATTTTGGCAAGCAAGATGGCGATATTTCCAGAAGTGGATGAAGTAGTTGAAGTCGATGGTTTGGATGGTTTGTGTAATGTTGTATGCAAAAAAGGCGTTGATATACTTGTCATAAGTGCTGTATATAAAGGAGAACCGTTACCGCAGGTATTTTTTGATACAATTGAAGATAAGAAGATTAAAACAATCTTATGGGGACATAATTACTACTTAAGCGATTTTTGTAATCAAATTACTCGTTGTTCTTACATCAAAGCAAATGTCTTTGTTGGACGTCAGCAGTTTGACCGCTATGTTGACCACAAGGTGATTAAGAAATCCACATACATTTATAATATCTTTCCGGCACAAACTGATGTTGTACGCAAGAGTATTATTGATCACAGCGTAACCTATGTAGGATCACTTGTCCCGACAAAAGGTTTCCACGTCCTTGCATCTGTGTGGAAGGACATATTAAAAGCCGTGCCGGATGCTACCTTGAATGTTATTGGAAGCGGTAAACTGTATGACCGAAATTCAAAACTTGGAAAGTATAACATCGCAGATAAGGAATATGAGAACTCTTTCATGCCTGGACTTATCGATGAAAGTGGACAGATACTTGCATCGGTTCATTTTCTTGGTGTGCTGGGTGCGGAAAAGAATGAAGTAATAAAAGATACTTGTGTGGGTGTTGTGAATCCGACAGGGCGAACAGAGACGTTTGGAATAAGTGCTCTAGATTTTGAAAGCCACGGTGTTCCGGTTGTGACAATTGCAAAAGGGGGGTTTTTAGACACAGTTATAGATGGGGAGACTGGAGTGTTATATGGTAGGGCCTCCGAATTGGCTGAAAAAATAATTGAAATGCTTGAAAATGTCGAACTCAATTGGAAGTATGGAGAGGCAGGAAGAGTGTTAGCTGCGCAGTTTTCTCCACATAAAATTATCAAAGAGTGGGATAGAGTATTTCACTGTGTAATGGAAGACAGAGAGGTGGAATTCAAAAAGCCGAACAGCTTCATGAAGACAGACCTTAAGCAGTTGAGATGCTTGAACCGATTTATCAAAAATACCTTGAGAATTGAGTATCCTATTTCCGTGATTGGATTGGAGACATTTGCAAGAAAAATGTTGCGGAGGTTTGGACGATGATAAAGTTTAGTATTATCACTGTATGTTTGAATGCGGGAGAAGATTTGATATATACGGTAAACGATGTGTTGGATCAGACATATGACAACTATGAACTTATAGTAAAAGACGGATTTTCAAAAGACGGATCTGTGGAACAACTGCCTATTGATACCAGAATTAAATTTATACAACAGAAAGATATTGGAATATATGATGCAATGAATCATGGGATTGATAAAGCTACTGGAGATTATCTGATTTTCATGAATGCGGGTGATTGCTTTTATGAAAAAGAGACGCTTGAGAAATTGGCGCAAAAAATTGGTAAATCACATAAAGCCTTATATTATGGACACTGCTATAATGAGTCATTGAATGTCTATAGTAATTCACCAAAGCAGTTGACCCCATTCTTTTGCTATAGATCTATGATTTGTCATCAAGCAATGGTTTTTGATAGAACTTACTTGCAAAGAAAAAAGTATGACTGCGACTATGTGGTAAGTGCGGATAGAGAAATATTGCTATACACAGTAATGGAAGCTCAAGTGCCAACGGCATACATTCCTTTGGTTATTGCAAAATATAAAGGGGCTGGATTTTGTGAAACTGAAAAAAATCAGAAACAAATTGTTGATGAGAATCAACGGTTAAGAACTAAATATTTTACGATGGAGCAAAATAAGTTATATCGATTTGTTATTGCTTTGACATTACCCAAACTTAGAAATAAAATAGCAAAAAATCCTAAACTTGTTCGCGGTTATAAGCGCATAGTTGGATTTGTTTATGGAAATAAGCGAGGTGCAGAGAAATGAATAAAAAAAAAGCTATGATAATTACATATTATGACGCTCCAAATTATGGTGCTTTTTTGCAGGCATATGCCATGCAGGAGTTTCTAAAGGAGCGTGGTGTAGATAGTTTTATCTGTAGTCATTCGGCAAACAAACCAAATTTACTTACATTACTGCTTGACAAAAGAACTAACCAAGAAGTGGTAGAATATAGGAATGAGATACAAAAAGTAATAGATAGAGAGCAGGAACGCCTACACATTATGGAAGATAGAAATACTTTTTATGATATTGCAATTATTGGCAGTGACGAAGTATGGAACGTAAAAAATCTCACAGCAATCCATTTGCCACTTTTTTTCCAGCCCAATAAAAATGCAAAGAAAACAATTGCATATGCTGCTTGCGCCGGTAGATGTGAAGTTAAACATTTGAAGCTTATTCCATATACATCTCGTTTACGGAAATTGGATGCAATTTCTGTGAGAGATTCACATACAGAATCCTTGATCAAGGAGTTTGGATGTCAAAATGTTGTCAGAACTCTTGATTCAACCTTCCTCTATAATTTCAATAACGAACTAGCAGAAAGAACAATATATGGAGATTACTTGCTAGTATATACTTATGGTCTTGGGCAGAATGAGAGTAGAATAATAAAAGATTTTGCAAGAGATAGGAAATTGTTAATTGTTGCAACTGGGTCTAAATGTGATTGGGCAGACGTAAATCCACTTCCATCTCCATTCGAATGGCTTTCGTTAATTAAATATAGTGCATATGTTGTAACATCAACGTTCCACGGTAGTGTCTTTAGTATTATATTCAACAAACAATTTGTCACGATATCAAATCAATCCAATAAGGTTAAGTCTTTGTTGGAAGAAATGTGCTTGACATTTCAGCTTGTAACAAACTGCGAGACTTTAGAGAATAAATTGACCATAGGGATTGACTATAATCAAATTAGTGATATAGTTGAACAACGGAGAAAAGAATCGGTTAAGTTCATACTCAGTAATTTTTAAAGGAGTTGTATTTGATGTATTTTGATAATAAAAACAATGCAGAGTGCTGTGGCTGTACCGCTTGTAAAAGTGTATGCCCTAAAGCCACTATTAGTATGAAAAAGGACGAAAGAGGATTCATGTATCCGGTCATAAATGAAGATAGCTGTATAGATTGTAGTTTGTGTAGAAAAGTATGCAGATTTCATCGGTCTGAGCCTTGGGGAAATTCTGTTATTGCAGCATATGGAATGCATCATAAGAACATAATTGTAAAGCGAACAAGCCGGTCTGGAGGGGCATTTTATATGTTCGCTGAAGAAATCCTTGCGTTAGGAGGGAGTGTATATGGAGCAGCGTTTGATTCATATTTGGAAGTGGTTCATACTAAGGTTGTTAAGTTGTCAGAATTACACAAATTACAAGGAAGTAAATATGTACAATCAAAACTTGGCAGTTCATATGCAGCAGTTTTTAATGACCTGAAAAAAGAAGAATATGTTTTGTTTTCTGGAACGGCTTGCCAAGTTGCCGGTCTTCTTAGTTTTCTGGAGAAGAAAAGTTGCAATACCAGTAAACTAATAACATGCGATATTGTTTGTCAGGGGGTTTCGAGTCCAGAACTGTATAGTGATTACCGAAAATATCTTGAAAACAAATACGGGTCTAAGTTGAAAAAATTCAACTTTAGAGATGCATCAAGAATCGGCTGGGAGGGGCACGAAGAATCCTTCCAATTCGTGGGCAACAAAAAGATATATTATAGCAGAGAATATACAAATTATTATTATTATTATTTGCGCCCGTCATGCTTTGAATGCAAATATGCGGGGCTGCACCGCCCTGCGGATTTTTCTTTGGCTGATTTCTGGGGTGTTAAAGAAAACTATCCTGATTTTGCAGACAAGAATGGAAATTCACTTATTCTTGTAAACACAGAAAAAGGAAAGCAGTTTTTTGAAGTGGCAAAGAAGACTGGTGATACTATCGAAGTGGTTATTTATAAATGTTTGCAGCCAAGATTGAAATCACCAAGTGCAAAACCTGAGGGGTATGAGAGTTTTTGGAATGAGTACAAGATGAATGGTTATCATTTCTGCATAAAAAAATACGGAAAGGAATCAATGAAGTCTAAGTTGGTGTATACAATTAAGCCTATAATAAGGAAATTTATAAAAAGGATTTAAACAAAGAGAAAAATTATAAGGAAATTAAATATTTGAATTAATAATTGGATGTGAAAACACATATATACTGTGTATTAAGATACGAACGAATCACCCTATAGTTGGAGATAGAAGAGATGAAAATTAGCTTAGTTTAATTTTCGATACGTATTGTTGCTCTGAAAAATTTATAAATAGCTTGTTTTTGGTAAAATGGGTAAATAGATGCAAAGGAAGTAGAAGTATGAAAAATAATCCGAAAATATCAATAGTAACGGTTTGTTATAACAGCGAGGCATTTATAGAAGAATGCATCTTGTCGATTATGAAACAGACATACAGCAATACTGATCACATCATTGTTGATGGAGGAAGTACAGATGCCACTGTTGACATCATCAAAAAATATGATGGAAAGTATAACATGCGTTGGATTTCCGAAAAGGACAATGGTATGTATGATGCAATATGCAAAGGGTTTGATATGGCAACAGGTGATATATTTGCCTGGTTGAACTCGGATGACATGTATATGCCTTGGGCATGCGAAATAGTTGCAGCCGTCATGACAAAGACGAGCACTCGGTGGTGTACAGGTATTCCGTGCCACTATACTGAACGTGGCGTAGCTTATAATATCCCGCGCATTACACCGGTATTTCCGCAGAGATTTATCAAGACGGGTTACATGGATGGTCGAATAGCTACTTTTTTAGAACAAGAATCCATGTTCTGGTCAAGACAATTATGGGAGCAATGTGGCAATGTAATGCGAAAGTATAAGATGGCGGGTGACTATCATCTATGGAAGGAATTTGCGAAGCATGAGTGTTTGATTACGTTGGATAGTGTGATTTCTGGTTTTCGCATTCATGAGAGGCAAAAATCAGGTGACCGAGAGAACTATTATGCGGAGGTTGGTGGGCTGAGTATATGTAAAAGGGCTTTGGCGAGGAGCAAAATAATTCCTGCATTAATTACAGTCAACTCGTTATTTTCAAGGAGATTGAGAATTAGAGGAAGAAAATATCTAATCTGAGGAGGTAGTGTGATAGAAAGAAATTAAGCCAAGATCGTGATATGGACACAAAAAACAGGCTCACATAGTGAAACAAATTAAAAGGATTCCCACCTTGTTAAAACGAGGCGTAGCTGCACAACAACAGCAAACAGGTGGGTGTATCTGGTGCTGATGTCGGGATGCCTTAATAATGAGTCTAATATAACACGAAAACTTGGAGGTGGAAACACTTTCATTACTATATGTGCCGCCAGCCAAAGGTGGCGGAATGGAGATTTTTATGAAGAAAGTACTTGCCAGAATAAAGGTTTTTGTTTTAATTGCTTTTATATGGATATACTCGGGCTCTTTATTTTATATGTCTGCAAACCTTGCTTTGCAGATCTGTATTATACCTATATTTTTAATTTTACTTTATTTTGTAGATAAGCGCAGAGGATTGCGCATGTTTATAAAAATAAGGGATAAGAACTGTATATTGTTTCTGTATTTATATGCGCTCAGCATGATTGTGAATTTTGTGGTTGCTTCAAGCATTACACAATTTGCGCTATATTTTCTATTTGAGCTATTTATTATGGTATGCGCTTACTTTATTGCTATTACAAATAACTATCGCGAATTTATCAATACATATATAGATGTGATAACGGTAGTAGCTATTACTTCGATTATATGCTGGTTTTTGCCTGACTTTATTAAGAACATTGCTTTTATGCATTACACAAGAGGGAATTGGACATTTGCCAGTATATTGTTTTATAATTTAAACCTTTCTGTGCAGGCAAGAAACTGTGGCCCTTTTTGGGAGCCGGGAATGTTCCAAGCATTTTTGAATTTTGCTTTGTTAATGATGGTGTTCTCTGAGAAAAGAAAAGGAAATATTGTTCGAGCCTGCATTTTGGTATTTGCTGTAATTACCACATTTTCATCTACAGGATATTTTCTGTTGGTATGTATGACTATTATGAAGTTATTGCAAACAGATATGAATGCAAAGAGAATAGCCGCGATTGCGGTTATCACTATTGGTGGAGTAATTCTCATATCGAATCTTTCGATGCTATTATTTTATATTGACCAATACACACTATACAGTGTATCCGCCAAATTTTTGAATGGTGGAAATGTATCGGTTACTACGAGATTGTATAGTGGATTATGCGACTTAAGAGTTGCAATTACCCATCCGTTTGGTGCAAATCGCGCTGCTCTGGATACCATAAGGCAACAGTATGCATTGGATTATGGAGCAGTATCTGCAAGTACAAGTACACTGACTGCGATATTCACCTATTTTGGCTGGAGTATTGGAATCATGTACTTGTATTTATGGATTAAGGGTTGCTGTCGTATACAAACCAATTTGTTGAATAGGATATTGTTGATTGTCTTTATGGTGGTAATTTTGATGTCTGAATTACATATCGATCTCCTATTTTTCAATATTATTTTATTTTTTTGGAATTCACGCTACAACACAAAAGAAGTGTATGAGATGCGTGAATTAATAACAAAAAGAATATCATGTATTGAGTAGAAGGAAAAAGATATGAGGAAAATCTTGGATTTCTTGAAGAAAAATAAAGTTGCAAAGGCTGGAATCGGTTATACATTCGGAAGTTACCTTTTAAAAGGGCTAGGGTTCATAACTGTACCCATCTTTTCCCGTCTACTAACAACTGAAGACTTCGGTATTTTTAATACATTTTTGGCTTACGAGGGAATCCTATATCTTTTTGTGGGACTTGCTCTACATAGCAGCATAAAAAATGCGAAGTATGAATACGGCGATGACAAATTAGATAGTTATACTTCTTCAATAGCCATTGTTCCAGCTGTCATTATATGTGTGCTGATGGTAATTGGAAATGTGTTGGATTTGCTGGGCATTAACGTTTTGTCTATGGATTCGCTGCAGCTAAATATGCTTTTTCTTTATAGCTTTAGTTCCAGTATCCTTTATATTTACAGAGGACGCCTGATAATGAGCTATAGGACGATGGAGTATCTCTGGGTGTCGTACTTTAATGTTATTTTTAGTATATTACTATCAGTCATCCTTGTTTTGAAGGTTTTCCCAGAAGAACGGTATGTTGGACGAATTTTGGGCACAACAATCCCCATGCTAATGATTGCCCTCTGGATATTTTTACGCCTTTTTAAAAAAGCAAAACCAAAGGTGAATCTGAGTTATTGGCAGTTCGGACTCAAGATAAGTCTACCAATCATACCACATGGGATAGGACAAGTTCTTCTCTCCTCCTTTGACCGTATCATGATCACAAATATGATTGGCGCATCGGATGCAGGGTTGTACAGTTTTGCTTACACAATTTATTCAATAGTTTTGGTGGCGGGTAATTCTGTTGCTACAGTGTTTGAACCGTGGGCCTTTGAACGGATGGCAGAAAACAAGAACAATATTCTCATAAAGCGAAGCGGACAGATTGTGCTTGGGTTAGCAGCATTGTGTGCATTGACAATGCTGATTGCACCGGAACTTGTGATCATACTTGGATCTGAAAAATATCGTGCCGCCATTCCGGCTGTTATGCCGGTATTGTTAGGGGGTTTTTTTTCTATGGCTTATACTATACCTGCGGTAGTAGAATACTATCACAAAAAGACATTGTATATTGCTGTAGGAACGTGCGTGGCTACTGGTATCAATATTTTTTTGAATGCTATTTTTATTCCGCAGTTTGGCTACATTGCGGCAGCATACACTACGCTTGTGAGTTATTTTTTGTATTTTATGTTCCACGCATTCATTTCCAGGAGATTAGCGGGATTCTTTATCATAACAATGAAGAACTTGACACTATCTGGCATCGTGCTGACAACTGGAATTTTTGTTTCACAAGTTTTCACAGATAGCTTATTGGTACGTTATGGACTGATTATGGTTTGCGTGATTCTATCAATCTTTGTATTCATGATTAGAAGCAACAGAATGAGGAGGCAAGGTTAAGATGATAAATAGATTTGATATAAACGAGGAAGTGGTGTGTGGATATCGAGTAAGTTCAGTAAGAAAAAAACTATGGAATATCGAAATGGATATGCTTGATATGTTAGAGGAAACATGCAAAGCAAATGGCCTGGATTATTTTCTTCTCTTTGGTTCGGCTATTGGTGCTGTACGGCATGACGGATTTATTCCTTGGGATGACGACATAGATATTGGTATGGTGAGAGAAGATTTTGAACGATTTCTTACCTGCAACAAATCAGAATTTCCGGATTACATAGATATTCAGTATGGGGTTAATGAGCATGGTGTGGATATGCTTTTAAGAATCAGGGATGCCAGAACAACAGGCATTATTAATACAGAACTCTACAAAAATGGCAATAAGGGGGCTTTCATTGAGATTTATCCTTTTGACTATGTTAATGATAACCATATGCGGAGAATTCAATTAAAATTATCTAAAAAATTGTGTTCGGTACTGAATTCCAAGGCAAACAATATACCATGCGTAAGTAAATCGGACAAGGTTCTTGAAATGATATTTAGACCATTTGGTGTTAACAAAGTATGGTCGTTGTATATGTGGGTATGTAAATTGCAGAATCGAAAAAAGGACAGATGTGAATATGTAGATACAATTACACTCCCGGTTTACGCGTTAAAGGGAAATCATCTTTTTAAGAAAGAGGATGTGGAATCATCAGTAATGCATAAATTTGAATATACAAGAGTCAGGATTCCCAAAGGATATCATAATTGCTTGTCCATACGATATGGTGATTACATGGAGCTTCCACCAATCGAAGAAAGAGGTGCACATCACAACAATGTGGTGTTTTATGATCCGGACAAGCCATATGAAGAGTACAAGGACAGTGACATTCCCGCACGATATTTTGCAGGAGATGACAGCTTAGACCTTTTGTAGAACGAGGAGGCCTATCTTGTTTCATCCCGGAAAATAGTAATATTTATGCGGAAATCATAAAAAAGTTGTATGAACTGGCGGCTTCCGAGGGTTACATCCGTGATATGAGATTTTTAGTACGTTTTAACTCCCATGCTTTAAGCTCATCGCCAAGGATGTTAATGTTATCAATTCTTTGTGATAAATATTGTCTGGTCATTACATTTAGCTCAATCTCTGCCATGTTAAGCCAGCTCCCATGCTTTGGCGTATATTGAATCTCCAGACGTTGGTAACCCTTCTTGCCTCCGCCGGCGGGAATGCCTTATATAAAGAAGCTGGCTCATGCGTGTTTAAATTATCCATGACCAGAATGATTTTCTCTGCATCAGGATAACCGACATCAACCAGATGTTTTATCTCATGTGCCCAATCCAAAGTTGTACAGTGTTCCCGAACGTTAACATACCTGACTCCACCAAAGGGTTCCGTAAAAGCAACCTTGCTTCGCCCAGAAGCTGATAGGTTTTTTCATCCATGCACATAAGGGGCGGTCGCTTGGAGTTATATGGGAGTTCATATATCAAAGATGTCTTCCATGACGGCTACGAATCCTGCATTTTCCTTTGGATGAATGCACCAGTAGCTGTTTCGTGAGGTCGAAGTTCGTTTTTTAGTGCAGTACGTATGTTTTTCTTATTTACCGGAACCTCAAGCTTTACCTTAACCTTTTCTTCAAAGAGCAAGGAGCCGCACCGTCCACCTTGCGTGTCCTTCCAGAACTGGACCACAGGCTATCTGGATGATTTTTGCTTCTGCACGTCTAACCAGTTTGCGTCTGGCATTGTCGGAATTGACGTTTCGATTACAGGTAATTACCTGGTTGACACCGGCATCAACGTAATCCGTAATCGTATTGCTGACAATTGCCTTGCAGACACCAATAGACTTTGCACATTGGGCAAGCGTCAGACTTTCTCCATGTGCTTACCCTTCCAAACCTTCCTATACTCCCTAGCCGTAATCCCTTCTATCTTCTGAAACACCTTATTAAAATAATTACCGTTTTCAAATCCCACCGCAAGCGCGATTTCTCCAATATTCATATTGGAATAGCGAAGAAGCTCCATGCTCTTTTTAACTCTCAGTGTTTGGAGGAAGTGAATGATGGTGATTCCATAGCAACGTTTGAATTCTTTGCACATGTGATATTTATCAATGTAAAATCGTTTCGAAAGGCTATCTAATAAAATAGGTTCATAAAAATGGGTGGTTAGGTACTGGTGCACCTGGCTTATTTTTTCGTTAGCTTGGCTATTCCCGTTAGAAGCAGTTCCGGTGATTAGATAAGTGAGCAGTTGGTGCAGGACAAGGGAGATGATGAGTTCACCATTGCTGTCGATGCGGTTATCCATATGCATTAAGCTTTCGTAAAGAGAAACGAATATTTGTGTATTCGGTGGAGTTTGTACCGGACCACGGTTTTGCTCTTGGAAATATCTATAGTATTTATCAATATGGGCACCGTTGAAATGAATCCATATGAGTTCCCAAGGATCTTCCTTCCCTGTCTCGTGGGCATACTGGTTGCGGCAGTCAATAAAGATCAAACTGCCGGCTGTAAGATGATAGGTTTGTTCCATGTAATGGAGAGCGCCGGTCCCTTTTAAAACAAGAAAAAAGAGGTAGGACTGAAAGGGGTTACGGCTGCTTGTATGCGGTCGGAGACTACGGAGTTGTCCGATTTCCTGCAGATAGAAGAGTGAGGTGCGGGCAAAATGACTCGCAGTAAATATTCGCCGTGTGGACTTTGTGATAGTATTTTCCGGATTGGAAAAGAGTGGAATATCGTTTTTGCTGTTATTCATAGGATCCTCCAACATAATGCTATTTGCCAAGATATTGCTATTATAACACAAGATTGTATGTTTATTTTTCTGCTTTACTTTATTATAATAGATGAAAAAGAAATAGTAAAGCTATAAAGACACAATAGACACTTTATGCGCAATATTTTGCTATTTTATTTAAGGAGACCATATGAAAACAGCACTTATTACAGGTATTACAGGTCAAGATGGTTCTTACCTGACAGAGTTATTATTAGAAAAAGGATATGTAGTACATGGTATTATTAGAAGGCATAGTACCATTTGTACGGAAAGAATTGACCATATTTATGAAGACACACAGTATCGCGGTCGCTTCTTTCTTCATTACGGAGATTTAACGGATTCCAGCGGACTTGGTCGGCTGGTTTATAAGATTCAGCCGGATGAGGTTTATAATCTGGCTGCACAGTCTCATGTTGCAGTCTCATTTGAAGTGCCTGAGTATACGGCAGACACAACCGGTGTTGGCACACTTAAGCTCTTAGAGGCACTTCGGCAGTATAAGCCGGATGCAAAGTTTTATCAGGCCTCTACCTCAGAGTTGTTTGGCGGATTGCCGGAAACTGCTCCGCAGAGTGAGAAGACTCCGTTCTATCCGAAGAGTCCTTATGGTGTTGCCAAGTTGTATGCTTATTGGATTACGGTTAATTACCGGGAGTCCTATCAGATGTTTGCTTGCAATGGCATTTTATTTAATCATGAGTCTCCGCGAAGGGGTGAGACCTTTGTGACCAGGAAGATAACTCTTGCGGTTGCTAATATTATGGCGAATAAGCAGGATAAACTCTCACTGGGGAATCTGGAGGCCAAGCGTGATTGGGGATTTGCCGGAGATTATGCGGAAGGCATGTGGAGAATTCTCCAAAATGACAAGCCGGAAGATTTTGTGCTTGCCACCAATGAAACCCATACGGTTCGAGAATTTGTAGAACTGGCATTTTTAGAAGCCGGTGTAGAGATTGGGTGGAAAGGCAGCAGCGTGGATGAGAAGGGATTTGATAAAAAAACCGGAAAAATAATGGTTGATGTCAATCCACGGTATTTCCGGCCGGCAGAGGTTGAGCTGCTGTGGGGAGACAGTACTAAGGCGGAGAATGTCTTAGGATGGAAACGTCAGGTTAGCTTTCCGGAGCTGGTGAAGATGATGGTAAATGAAGATATGAAGGCTGTGGCGGGTATACCCAGATAGGAGTGATTATGGAAAAAGAGGCAAAAATATATGTAGCCGGACACCGAGGGATGGTAGGTTCTGCGATCATACGGGTACTTGAGGCACAGGGGTATCAAAAGATAATAAAAAGAACTTCACAGGAACTGGATTTAAGAAGACAGGAAGCCGTAGATGAGTTTTTCGCCCAGGAAAAGCCGGAGTATGTATTTCTGGCAGCGGCTAAAGTCGGTGGGATCCTGGCAAACAGCAGTTATCCGGCGGACTTTATGTATGAAAATATGATATTGGAGATGAATGTAATTCATGCTGCCTGGCAAAATGACTGCCGGAAGCTGATGTTTCTGGGAAGCTCCTGTATTTATCCCCGGATGGCACCGCAGCCCATGCCGGAAAGCTGTCTGTTAACCGGTGCATTGGAGGAGACAAATGAAGCATATGCGTTGGCAAAGATTAGCGGATTAAAGTATTGTGAGTATTTGAACCGTCAGTATGAAACAGATTACATATCGGTAATGCCGACCAATTTGTATGGACCTAATGACAATTATCATCCGGAGCATTCTCATGTTTTGCCGGCATTGATCCGACGTTTTCATGAGGCTAAGGTAAATAATTATCCGGAGGTAGTAGTTTGGGGCAGTGGTGCTCCCCTGCGGGAATTTTTATATGTAGATGACCTGGCGGATGCCTGCGTATATCTGATGAATACCTATTCTGGCAATGAGACCGTTAATCTGGGAACAGGGAAAGAGGTTACTATCCGTGAGCTGGCGGAAACGATAAGTCAGGTGGTGGGTTATCAGGGAGAATTAAGGTTTGATACATCAAAACCGGACGGAACACCGAGAAAGCTTTTGGATGTAAGCAAGCTGGAACATTTAGGGTGGAGATATAAGACAGAATTAGAAGCTGGAATCAGGCTTGCTTACGATGATTACCTTCATAATACTATGAGAGCTGAAAGATAATATAATTGGAGATATTGCTTATGAATGTATATGGAGTTATTATGGCTGGCGGGGGAGGAACCCGCTTTTGGCCTTTATCCAGGCAAAACAAACCGAAACAGCTGCTAAATCTTACTGGTAAAGATCTAATGATCAATGAAGCAATTGACCGCCTAAGTTTTACAGCCCCGAAAAAAGATATTTTTATTGTGACAAACAAAACTCAGGTTCAGCCGATGCTGCAGGCTACCCATGGGCGTATTTTTCCAGAACATATCCTAGCGGAACCTTCCGGAAGGAATACCGCTGCCTGTATTGGTTATGCGGCTATGCAGATTTGGAAAAACCATGGTGACGGAATCATGGTAGTAACGCCTTCGGATGCCTTTATCAGGGAAACGGAATTGTTTACAAAGGCGTTGGAAGCAGCGGTAAACGCAGCAAAGCAGAACAAACTTGTTACGATCGGAATCGCTCCTACTTATCCGTCTACTGCCTACGGATATATAAAGTATAAAAAAGAAGAGAAAGTACAGGCCTGTCCGGTAATTGCATTTCGTGAGAAGCCGGATGCGGATACGGCCAGGTCTTATATTGACAGTGGGTTATATGCCTGGAACAGTGGAATGTTTATCTGGAAAGTTTCTTTGATTCTTCAAATGTTTCAGAAATATTTGCCGGATATCTATGTGAACTTATGTAAAATCGGCGAAGCCATGGGAACCTCTGATGAATATAATGTTATCGAAGCGGTATATCCTTTGATTCGTAAGATTTCCATAGACTATGGAATTATGGAACCCTGCGCAGCAGATGGAGATGTACTGGTGGTACCTGGTGAATTTGGCTGGAATGATGTTGGAAGCTGGGATATGATGGATGTTTTGCATCAGACAGATGACGAGGGGAATATTGCAGTCGGCGATACTCTCAGTATTGATACAAAAGATACGACAATCTGTGCGAGTGGGCGGTTGATTGCGACCGTTGGGGTGGAGAATCTGATAATCGTGGAGACCAAGGATGTGGTTATGGTATGCCCGAAAGAGAGAGCGCAGGATGTGAGACTTATCGTGGAAAAATTGCAGATGGAGCGGAGACGTGAGGTGCTTTAGAATGACATTTGCATTTTGAGAGGATAACTATTATGAGTTTTATGACAAACTTTGAGTTCTGGAAGCTGGACAAATTCTTTGATGAGGATACCAGAGCGGAATTATCCGCTCTTGATCCGGAAGCAGATAAAAAGGATATTGAAGATCGGTTTTATTGTGATTTGGAATTCGGCACCGGTGGTCTCCGGAGCCTTATGGGAGCCGGAACCAACCGTATGAATAAATACACCGTTGGTAAAGCTACCACTGGCCTTGGTAAGTATTTATTAGATCGCTATGGTGCTGCACAGTGTCTGTCCCACGGTGTGGCGATTGCCTATGACACCAGAAATAACAGCGAAGTGTTTGCATCTGTGGCTGCTGACATTTTAACTGGTATGTGTATTAGAGTGCTTCTTTTTGATAAGCCGGTACCTACGCCTGAACTAAGTTTCACTGTGAAGCACCTGAACTGCATTGCTGGTATTGTTCTGACCGCCAGTCACAATCCGAAAGAGTATAACGGTTATAAAGTATATGACGAGTCCGGATGCCAACTGGTGCCCCGGCAGGCAGAAAAGGTAACAAGATGTATTAATGCTGTAAATGATTATACCGGCATTTCTTTTACTGGAAACGATGCTTTGAAAACTATGATTGATGTCACTGATGATTTTGTGGCAGCGGTATTGAAACAGAGTCTGCTTACTGATTTAGCTTTGAAGCAAGAGTTGAAAGTAGTATATACGCCGCTTCATGGAAGTGGGAATATCCCTGTGCGCAGGGCTCTTGCTCTGGATGGCTTTACAGATATTACGGTAGTACCGGAACAGGAGCTTCCGGACGGTAACTTTTCCACGGTGAAATCGCCAAATCCGGAAGATCGAAATGCGTTGAATCTCGGGTTTGCTTTAAGTGAGTCCCTGGGGGCAGATATTGTTCTTGGTACTGATCCGGACGGTGACCGTGTGGGGGTGGGCATCAGAACTGCAGATGGGGAGAACAGGCTGCTTACCGGTAACCAGATTGGTGTACTTTTGTTGGACTATGTTCTTAGCCATAAGGATTTATCTACTGTTAGGAAGCCTGCTGTAGTGAGGACTGTGGTTACCTCGGAGTTGGGGGCGGAAATTGCTAAAAAGCGGGGGCTGACGGTGTTTTCTACATTGACTGGATTTAAATATATTGGTGAGAAGATTACTCAGTTCGAGGCGGCTAAAGCGGAGGGCAGGGAGTCTGGAGATTATACGTTTATTCTTGGCTATGAAGAATCTTATGGTTATCTCGTTGGGACACATGCTGGAGATAAGGATGCGGTGGTTTCCAGTCTGCTGATCTGTGAGATGGCGGCTGAGTATAAGGGAAGGGGAATTACGCTGCTTGACCGTATGAATGAGATTTATGCGGAGTTTGGATATTATAGGGATGCGCAGGACTGTTTTACGCTAAGGGGTAAGGATGGATTGGAGGAGATTTCTGCTATTATGGAAGGGTTGAGAAGCGGCATATCTCTATTTGATGATACGGTGCGGATGATTGATTATAGCGTTCCGGTTGCGGCGGAACCGGGATTTGGTATGTTGCCTGCTTCTAATGTTCTTAAGTATGTGTTGGCAGATGGGGCGTGGGTTGCGGTTCGGCCTTCGGGGACGGAGGGGATGATTAAGGTTTATTATAGTGTTAGAGGGGGGAGTGAGGTGGAGGTTAAGAGGCGGTTGAAGTGGATTCGCGGGAGAGTTTTGAAAGAGCTGGGGTGTGGATTTTGAGGAGAATCTCCATGCCCTGTGCAGGTTGGTTGGGGTTGCTTATTGGAATATATTGGTAATCTGAATGTGAAAGAAATAAAATTCGTTTTTACTGAACGCAACTGTTTGCATAATTTTGACTGTACGCATTATATCTGATGGGGAGTTGTGGTGAAAGAGCAGAATTGTGTAGATTCTGGTGGATTGGGGTTCTTCCGCAAATTTTTGTATTACCTGATTTAGACTCAGTAGAAACCCGCATGGTTGAGCGATGCCTCAAATCATAAATTGGTAATTTATGAATATTTGCGGAAGAACCCTCATCTGCCGGAATATACAAGAATAAAAACGGACGAGGATAAAAAGTTATGAAAAGTAAAAAAAGCAACGTACATATAAGGACACAGAATCAAACCGAAAAACATATGCAACCTCAAAATATTGAAAGCAAACTTTCTTTGTTTGCACGTGATATATACTGTTTCACAGATGATTTAATCGAATATACGTCTAAGAAATTAAGCAATGATGAATTAATATATAAGAAACACAAAAAGCTATATTATTCAATAATTATCACAACTGTTATTGGTATATTGACGTTAGTTATACCTATCGTTCTTTATATACTAAATTTTATGAGTGTTTTTTTACTTGATTTATATATATATACATCTATAATTATTTTATTCTTTAGTATAGTATTTATAATCTTGTTAGAGAGAAAAGTTAAGAACAAAAAAAATGGACTACAGTTTCTTAGGAGTAAAATGATTTATAATCATTTAAAAAAAAATAGAATAAGTAAAGAAGAAATCCAAATTATCTTTAATATATTAGAAGATAAAATAGAATCCCAAAATCGTAATAATATAAAAATGCTTACAATATTTGCTTTGCTAATTTTTAGTATTTGGGATAGTTTGATGTCTAAAATTTTCGAAAATACAATAAGCGCTGAAAAGTTAGTAACCATATTATTCCTATCGGTACTAATTATGGTTATCACAAAAGTTGTAATGCTATTCAGTAACTTTTCTTCTAAATACATAAATTACAAATATGAATATATATGTAGCCTGCGTAATATTATAAAAAATTTGCTAATCATTTACGAATAGAAAGATAAATAAAGGTGATAAATATGGTTTCTAATCAGAAGGGTATGGGGACTATTGAAGTTGTTATAATTATTGCTGTTTTGATAGCTTTAGCATTACTATTTAGAAAGCCGATTTTCCAATTAACTATTTTTATAATAGAAACAATACTTGGCTAAAATATACCAATCGGCTTTACTGATTTTTGACAAACTGGAAGGTGGTAATCTGCAAACATTTTACGTAGATGAAAATATTATGCAAAAACTATCTGCATTTTGTTTAGAAAGTGCTGGGAAAATTGAGAGAATTATTTCAACGTGAGGAGAAAATGTGTTTTACACTCAGCCGGAAATTCTAATCCTTTTAGAAAGAATTACCTTGAGGCAAGATTTTGTTGGAAAATATGGGGAGGGATTTATTACGGAGCTGTTCCCATATAATGGCGATCTCCTGTGTTGGCTGAGATACCTGCAGGAAAGCATCGGATTTAAACTTTGGCCACTCCACCACATCCTGCTGATAAGGTTTTTTGCTGGTTCAGCGGAAAACTTCTTTAATTATAGAAGTAAAGGTGGAATTACCGTATGAGAACGACCCATGGCCGTGTGCCAATAAGCTGTGCAGCCATTACCGGAACGATGGTGCAAGGCAGATGGAAATCTGCAAAAAATGGGATGAAGTGTGGGCATGGTTTGAATGCCCGCATTGTGGGATGCGGTACCGCCGGTCAGATCTGGGACAGAGTTTTGATGAATACCTAAAACAACCCTGCATCTCTGACAGGGGTTTTACATATGAGCAGCATTTGAAGGAATGCCTTTCTGATTCCGAGATGTCGATGAGGGCGATTGCCGGGTGTCGGAGCCAGCACAATAGGCCAGTATGCAAAAAAGAATGGGATTGACCTAAAGAAAAGGCGCAAGGTGAGTTATTATTCCCATGATGCTGATAATAATGAGGGAAAAACAGCTTACTACTATCGGCGCATCTAGGAAGAATGGATTAGGCGGTGGTATACAGAAATCGCTTATGAAAAGAAAAAAGCAGGAGGAAAGGAATTTACATATGATGACGTAAAGCGTAAAGTTCAGATTCGGAGAAGTTCCTATGAAAGAAGTAGGAAACTGATTGAAGATTAAATCTTAGAATTAAACAGTACCATATTTACAGGTGGCGCTTGAAAAGCAGGTAGGAAGGAAGAAGAAAAATGGGCGGAAAAAAGACAGAGGTATTTTTGTCGTATTGCTGGGCAGATGAAAAGATAGCGGATGAAGTTTATGATAATTTGATCGGGTGTACTCAGATAAGGCTTCACAGAGATAAGCTAAACATTGGGCAGTGGGAAAGCATAAAAGAATATATGCAGTCTATCACGCAGATGGATTATACGATACTTTTAATTTCAGAGGCATATCTGAAATCCTCAAACTGCATGTATGAAGTACTTGAAGTAATGAGGGATCGAAAATATAAAGATAAGATTTTTCTTGCTGTTATTTATCCAGGCATATATGATCCTTTGATCAGGGCTAACTTTGTAAAGCACTGGCAAGATGAACTCTCGAAATTGAAGGATGTGATAAATGGGATTGACGCACAGAATCTTGGACCATTGACAGCGGATTTGAAACGCCTGCAGGACATAGCATCAAATATAGCTGAATTTCTGGGAATGGTATCAGATATGAACAATCCGCAGATAAACGATATATCCGATGCGATTGAGGAAAAGCTGTTGGAAAAGGGAATCATTGACAAGAAAGGGAGCGCAGATGGACTCAATGTACAGGATCAGGATCTTTTTACCAGACTGGGAATAAATAATTACCAAGAGAAAGCTGTAGTAACCGATTTGGATATCAATCAGTTCATGGTTGGGAGTTATCGCCAGGTTCGGCAGACTTTTGAGGAACTTTGTAGGCAATTTGAAGAGAAAAACAATGGATATAAAGTTATCACAGAGACTGTTGACACGCGCAACTGTATATATCAGTTTTATAGGAATGGCAAGTTTGTAACAGGGCTAAAAATCAGCTTGGATGATTCATTCGGCAGCCTTAACATAGGGATATCAAACAATAGTTACTCATTTACATCGGGGCGTTCGTGGAACGGTTTATATTCCGCAACCATTTCAGATGGAGAATTGAAACTTAAACCGTTGATGTCGATAGGCAGAATAATAAGCGAAGTGGGGACAGATGGTGTTGTTACGGATATTTGGGAAAGTTACGTCAAACCATATCTGTATAGATGATGAGGAAGTGCCAAGCTTAAGAATGATTCTATACAAAGTTTGGTAAGCTAATAAGATACATTATTACTGAAGATTTGAAAAGGAAGAACTATGGCAAATAAAGGGAAAACGATATTGATTCTAGGGAATGGGTTTGATTTAGCTCATGCTTTGCCTACAAAGTACTCTCATTTTTTGGATTTCTGTCAGAGAGTAGAGTGTATTTGGACTTACGGACTGGGCAAGGTCAATCAAAAAAGTGCTTTTAGAAGCACATGGATTGATAACTGGGAAACCAATGAGTTGATCAGTTCGGCAATTGAAGAAACATTTGGAAAGAGACAGATAACACAGAATGATGTAGTCATATCCGACAATCTGGAATTGTCGGATATTCATAATTTGCTTGATGATAATATTTGGTACGAATATTTTAAAGAGTTAAATAAAACGAATTGTATGAAAGGTGAAAACTGGATAGATTTCGAATCTGAAATTAGGTTTATCATCTGGGAAATAGATCAGACATCATTATCACTTACAGATCTTTGGAAGGATGTGGTGAAAAAAGCTATTGGATCTGCTGGGAATCCGAAACTGGATAAATTTAAAGAGAAACTTAATTTTGATAAGTATATCCAAAAGAAAGGATGGTCCGCAGACCGTCAGATTACAATTAAAGATTTTAGAGAAAAGACATTTGAGGATCTTGAACGCATAACAAGGGCACTTGAATTGTATTTAGTTGCGTTTGTTGAGAAGATTCCAATTAGCGAAAAGATACCAGAAATATCAAACCTCACTCCTGACTATGTGATTAATTTTAATTATACAGATACATACCAGAGAATTTACAAAAAAGGAAAAGTATATCACATACATGGAAAGGCAGATGCAAAGCATTCAGCAGAGGATAATGATATGGTGTTGGGTATTGACGAATACTGGTCTGAAGATAAACGGGATGAGCGGACGAATTTTACAATATTTAAGAAGTTTGCGCAAAGAATCCAAAAGCATACAGGGAATGAGAGTTATAAGTATTTAGAGGAAATACGGAAGTTGTTCAAATCAAGAGGAAACAATTGGTCAGGTAATGTTGACGTGTCAAAGGATCATCCAGATGGTGTTTCATATATTTATGTCTTTGGGCATTCTCTTGATGTTACGGACAAAGATATTTTATCAAGTTTCATCGGTGATGATTCAACATCGGTAATAGTATACTGCAGAGATAAAGGAGCAGAAGGAGAACTGATAGCAAACACCATAAAACTCATTGGGGAGAAACTTCTTCTTAATAAATCGAATCATGTACCCACAAAATTAGATTATGTAATCCAAAAATAAAGTGGCAAATACCATTTAGAATAATTAAATAGGATTCAGTTCTATAGAATACTGCCAAAAGCTAAACGCTTGCAAGGAGATCAGAAAAAACTTAATAACATCTTGTTTACAAGCAGGAAATGATAGGATGCAAAAGCCGTGACAGCCAGATGTTATTCGGCGCTTTGTTTGAAGCCAGTTTCGGAGAATTAAATAAGGGTGATTTTTGCCTCTCTTCGAGAGTATGTCATCCATGCCTAGAAGTCAAGGCTTCCCGCAAGCGGCTAAAGGCCCTGACTTCCAGGTGTATATAACGTTCGCTTAAGACCATTTGCACGGTCATATACAGCAACCTTGCCGACTGACTGAAATAAAGGGTAGACAAGCAGAAAATGAGTTAAAATTGGCTATATTAGCCACTGCACTGGCAACCGGAAAGGCTGCACTATTTCCCCGGAAACAGGTGTTCTGCACCAGCGAAAAACATGCACTATTGAACCGGCATATCCAGCTTTGTAACATTTCCTTGCTTTGCAGAGTTTTTTGTAATATACTTTATTTAAATTGAGCAGGTTTGTAACCGGAAACGAAACCCTAAAAAGCAGAAACTGGTGGGAGAGGAGGAACGATAATTGAAAACAGAAGCAGATGAAATAGAAATTGATCTATTGCGCATAATACAGGTACTTTGGATAAACGTATGGATTATCATTCTTTCAACGTTGTTATTTGGTGGAGGCGGCATTGCATTCACCTATTTTTGTATTGCGCCACAGTATCAGGCAGATATTAAAATGTATGTAAATAACAGTTCGTTTTCTGTGGGCAATTCGTCATTTAGTATTACTTCACAGGAATTGAGTGCGGCACAATCCCTGGTATCTACCTATATTGTGATATTAAAGTCCCGATCAACACTAAATCAAGTTATTAAATTAGCATCACTGAATTATACTACTGCCCAATTATCAGAAATGATATCTGCTTCTGCAATAAATTCAACAGAAGTGTTTCAGGTAACTGTAACAAGCCCCAATCCATATGAGGCAGAAATGA
>Ga0153950_1000199_pt1 | contig 25726 bp, 26 predicted proteins | sample TSNJ034MetaG_FD_104737 | JGI IMG/M metagenome (GOLD analysis project Ga0153950, IMG submission 104737) | Attine ant fungus gardens microbial communities from New Jersey, USA - TSNJ034 MetaG | ecosystem: Host-associated > Fungi > Mycelium > Unclassified | place: USA: New Jersey, Wharton State...
CTCAGTTAGTAACTACATATGGTGACGCTATACTAAATAAAGTCGCAAAAAAACATTTTGCTAATACACGAAAAATATTAAGTTTAAAAAACAATAAAGAATGATGAATTTCATTCATCCTTTATTGTTTTTTTTCATTTTTCTTTTACATATATTTTTTCAATTTCACCAACATATAAATAATGAAAATCATCATCAGGATAAACACTACTAGAAATAGAATCATCAATGAAACAATCTTTCATTAATTGTTGTTTATATATTTTTTTACAAACAATAATCAATTCTGCTTCTTCAAATGCTACCATATTTTCATCATTTATTAAAGTTAGTTCAGATTTAGCGATTTTGTCTTCATCTCTACCAGATACTCTACCCAAATACGCCAATGTTTTTTTATATGATTCATCAAAGAAAGATAGAGTAAAATGATTACTTCCATCAACAAATTCATTCGTATATCTTTGTGGTCTAATATAGAGGGATACCACATTTTTACTCCATAAAACTCCTAAGCCACCCCATGATGCTGTCATTGTATTGCATCCATCATCCTTTTTAGCACTAATTAACATCCACTGTTCGCCAATCAAGGTAAATGGATTCATTTTAATACTTTGAATATCAATTTCTTTAAAGTTCATAGTTACCTCCTATTTATTTTCATTTGTCTATTATAGTATATTCTATTTTAGAAAAATTATCTAAAAAATAAATTTTGTGATTCTCTAGAATTCATATCGACAATTTTATAGAAATAATCTCGTTGGTTTAATTCTTCTTTCTCAACAATACCATCAATCACACCATCTTTGATGTAAACCATTTTCTTTGAATAACTTGCAATCATACTATCATGAGTCACCATTAGAATCGTAACACCCTCTTCATTATTCATCTTTTTTAATAATGCTAACAAATCATGAGAGTTTTTAGAATCTAAATTTCCTGTTGGTTCATCAGCAACAATTAATTTTGGGTTTGTGACTAACGCTCTTGCAATAGCGACACGTTGCCGTTGCCCTCCTGAACAAGCATCAGGATATTTATTTAATATTTCTTCAATTTCTAGTTTTTTAGCAATTTTTCGAACTTTTTCTTTGATCTCAGATTTTTTTACATTTGCTAGTGTTAATGGAACAGCAATATTTTCAAATACTCGTAATGTAGCAAGTAAATTGAACTCTTGAAATATGAAACCTAAATTTTGATAACGAAAATGCCCAATTTCAACTTCACCCATTGCTTTTACAGAAGTTCCATTAATTTTAACACTTCCTTTGGTTGGTAAATCAATGGTCGATAAATTATTTAAAAGCGTTGATTTCCCTGCCCCACTTGGTCCCATAATAGTAATAAAATCACCTTCAAAAATATTCATGTTCACTTCATTTAAGGCTACTACTTGGGTATCATCAGTAGTCCCATAGATTTTTGTTACATTTTTTGCTTCTACAATCGCATTCATTATCTTCCTCTACCTTTCATAACTAGATTACAATATACAAAATAAGAGATTACACAACTTACTAAAAATACAGCAATATATCCTAAAATAATCGAAAGTGCAAAGCTAAATGAAATGATACTTGCTTCTACACTTTTATAAAAAATAGCAACAATATATAGTAATGGTAAACCAATAATAACAATACCTAAGCCAATGATTTCTATACGAACTATTTTTTTTATATCTTTTGAGATATAACCTAACATTCTAAGATGTTTAAAACTTGCAATTCTAGCACTCGCTTCAATCATTATCTTATAAACAAAACTGACCGCCATTAAAAAAGATAATACTCCACAAGCCATTAATATCATCACTAAGTAATTTGTTTGATTAAAAAAATTACATAAATAGCAAGCTAGAAATGAAAATGTCGCTACGTTAACAATAATTAATGAGCTTGATTGTTTTAACGAATGGTTTAAATTACCAATTGCTATTAACATATGTTTTTTCGCTAAGCAAAATCGATTCTGAAACCATGATAATATCTTGGGTAAAGAAAATTTCATAATTCCTATGACACCACAAGATCCGATTAATGCATAAAAAACATACACATCTACTAATACTTTATTTGATAAAATTAAAACTAATGGTCCAAAAAATAATATGTAATATACTAAAGAAGGAAATTTCATTGTTCTTTCATCTTTTACCTTCATTGTTCTTTCAGCAGTTAATAAATCATTTAATTCTGAACGATAGGCATACCCAGTATCAATTAAAACAATCCAAACCGTTTCGGTTGTAATACTAATGATTGTATATATGATTCCAATTGGATAAATCGCCCAACTATTTGCACTAACCCCCATTACATCATATACTGCTGTATTAATTACAGGATTAATAAAGTATCCAATAGTTAACCCTAATGGAATCGCTATGAGCATAATAATCGCATTTTGAGTAAATAAAAATCCAGCTAAACTTAGTACATTTCCTCCACTAATGGTCGTTATTGCTAGTTCCTTAGACTTACTAATAAGATAGAAAGAATTAGCAAAGAAGACCATTACCATTGCAATAATTACAACAATAATTGAAAGACTACTACCAAATGAATTAGCTGATTCAGCAAATGTTGTTGCTCCTCCATAGACAGGGTTTGCCATCATATTAAAGAAAACAAATATTACAGCTGATGAAAACAACAAAGATCCACAATAAAATGCACTTTTATTGAAATCTTTAAATAACAGTTTTACTGCCAACTTAAACGTTCCCACTTACATCACCATCCTAACTCTATTATTCTATACTATTGGAAGCGATTACGGAAGAGAAATAATAAAATTTCTGTTATCTTTTTTTCTGGTATGTTAGAATATTTTTATTAACTATTTTATAGAAGGTGAAAAAGATATGGAATTATGGGATATTTATGATGAGCATCGCAGAAAAACAGGTAAAACCATGGTACGAGGAAATTCTATTGAAAATGGAAATTATCATTTAGTTGTTCATGTTTGCATTTTTAATTCAAAAAATCAAATGCTTATTCAACAACGTCAACCATTTAAAGAAGGCTGGTCAAATTTATGGGATATTAGCGTTGGTGGTAGTGCCATTCAAGGAGACAATAGTCAAACCGCTGCCGAAAGAGAAGTATTAGAAGAGATTGGTTATCAGATTGATTTATCAAATATTCGTCCCCATCTAACAATTAATTTTAATGGTGGCTTTGATGATATCTACTTAATTGAAAAAGAGATTGATCTAACCACATTACAGTTACAATATGAAGAAGTCCAACAAGTTAAATGGGCAAATAAGAAAAAGGTATTAGAATTATTGGAGAACAAACAATTTATTCCATATTATAAAAGTTTTATTGAATTATTATTTGATATACAAAAACAACATTATGGATCTATTATTGAATAATTAAATACCACATTTTTGGCGAAAGCATGTGTATTGACTTAAAAAACAGCATAATTTCTTATGCTGCCAAAATGTCATTTTACCCATACGTGATTATCACAACTTTGAATATAAATGAGTAAGAATCCGTTAACTGTCTTTTTTAATTTTCTCTATAATAGCATCACTAAATTCTGTTGTTGAGGCAACACCACCAATATCTGCTGTTCTAATCCTGTTTTCTATTAAAACTTCATCAATCGCCTTGCGGATACTATCTGCTGCGATTTGCTCTTTAATATGTTCTAACATTAAGCAAGCTGCTAAAAGTAAAGCAGTTGGGTTTGCTATGTTCTTTCCTGCTATATCTGGAGCACTACCATGAACTGCTTCAAACATAGCATAATCATCACCAATATTACTGCTAGGCAAAAGACCTAATCCCCCAATTAATCCACTAGTTAAATCAGAAATAATATCTCCATATAAATTAGGCATTACCATAATATCAAATTGCTGTGGTTTCATGACTAATTGCATGCAAACATTATCAACGATCATATCATTTGCCTCAATTTCAGGATATTCCTTTTTAATTTCATTAAAAATCGTTAAAAACATTCCATCACTTAATTTCAGAATATTTGCTTTATGAACACAAGTAACTTTTTTTCTATTATGCTTTTTTGCGTATTCAAAAGCTGCTTTAATAATTCTTGTACTCGCTTTTCTAGTAATTAATTTTGTCGCATGAACCGTATCTTGATCAATCATCTCTTCTTGACCAATATATAAATCTTCTGTATTTTCTCTAAATGTGATGATATCAATTGCTGGAAATGGAGTTTTTATATTTGGCATTGATTTAGCAGGTCGAAAGTTACTATATAAATCATATTTATTTCTTAATTGTACATTTATACTCTTAAATCCCTTTCCAATTGGAGTTGTGATAGGAGCTTTTAAAAGTATTTTATTTCGTTCAATCGAGTCAAAGGCTACTTGAGGAACTAACTCTCCATGTTTTTGATAATAGGCTTCTCCTACATCAAACAATTCAAAATCTAAGTCAAGCTGTAAACTATTTAAGATTCTTATGACTTCTTGGCAAATTTCTGGTCCAATACCATCACCTTTTAATACTGTAATTGTTCTCATGTATTCTTCCCCCTTTGTTCAATGGCAACATACTCTATGATTTCTCCAACATACTTTGATGCTGGTCTTACTATTTTCCCACTATATAGTTGGCTTTCGATATTATGAGCCAACCATCCAATACTTCTAGCACAAGCAAATAACAAGGTAAACAACTCTCTTGATATTCCAAGCATTTGATACACCAATCCACTATAAAAATCAACATTACTAGAACAGTGAATTCCTTTTCTTTCAAACATAATCTGCTTTGCAATCTTTTCAAATTCGATATAAAAAAGTAATTCTTCTTCAAAGTCTTTTTCTTTTGCTAATTCTTTTGCAGCTTCTAATAAAATCTCACTTCTAGGATCACTAAGTGTATACACAGCATGCCCTAACCCATATATCAAACCGCTATTATCATAAAAATCTTTATCTAGAATTCTTTCAATAATCAATTTTATTTTATTAGTATCTTGGCTAATTCCAATTTCCTTAATAACTTCATCCATCATTTCACATACTTTTAAGTTTGCACCACCATGTTTTGGACCTTTTAATGAACCAATTGCTCCCGCAAAGGAAGAATAGATATCTGTTCCAGTACTGGACATAACAACATTAACAAACGTTGAGTTGTTTCCACCTCCATGATCAGCATGTAGAACTAAAGCAATATCTAAGATTCTTGCTTCTTTTTGGCTATATTCTCTTGTTGGTCGAATCATACTAAGAATATTTTCCGCAACTGAATGATGTTCATCGATATGGTGTACAAATAAACTCTTATCATCAAAATAATGAATCTTACTAGCATAATTATAACAAACTAAACTAGGCATTTTAGCTACAATATGCAAACCTTGATCCAAAATGTGCTGAATACTAGTATCTTCTGGCGTTTTATCATAAGAGTATAGAGTTAAAACATCCTTTTGTAATTTATTCATCAAATTTTTCGTTGGAAATCGTAAAATTTCACTTTCTAAAAATTGTTCTGGAAGATGATATTTAGAATGAAATACACTAATAAAATCATTCAATTCTTCTTTCGTAGGTAAATAACCAAAAAGAATCAAGAAACAAGTTTCTTCATAAAGTAGTGAATGTTTATCAGATGCTAGTATCAATTCTTTGATATCAATTCCTCGATAAAATAATTTACCATTTGTATCTACCTTTTTATCGTTAATCCTTTCATAACCTACAACATCACTAATTTTAGTTAACCCAATTAACACCCCAGTTCCATCCTCATTTCGCAGACCGTTTTTGACTGAATGCTTTTTATACAACGAATTATCAATACTTCTAAAATCCTTTGATTTATTAAAAAATTTTTCTAATTGTTTTTCCATCTAGACCTCTCCCCCTATAATATTTTTTTGTTTTAGTTTGATTACCATTATAACAGAATAATGATAAAAAGTTAATAAAATTCTGTTTTATCGATATTTAAATAAAAAATAATGGATATTTATAAAATAATATCCAACAAAAAATAATAAATTTAGCCTCAAAGTTTTTTATTCATGATTATATTTTGCATATTTAGTCAAAAGATAAATAACAGTAGTCCCTTCCAACAAATCATTTAGATAATCTTTTAGTAAAACAACTAGGTACTTCTGATACAATCAATATTAAAAAATAAAAAGCTGTATTAATTAATGCGACTTTCATACAATTAATAACAGCCCTAAACACACCATTTTTATTCTATAGAAATATGAAAAGCAGGAATTTTACGATAGTTTACTCTAGCAGCTTCCAACATCCGTTTTGCTGCACGATCACTTTCCGTTCCATCATATTTATCATCTTCATAAATAATCTCTGTAATCCCAGATTGTATGATAGCTTTTGCACATTCATGGCAAGGAAATAAAGAAACGTAAATGCGACAACCTTTTAAGTCCTTTACACTATTTAAAATAGCATTTAGTTCTGCATGTACAACATAAGGATACTTTGTATCATATAAATTTCCTTGCCGTTCTTCCCAAGGAAATTCCGTATCTTCACAACCCCATGGTAAACCATTATATCCAACACCTACAATTTTGTTATCATTATTAACGATACAAGCTCCTACTTGTGTATTAGGATCCTTAGAGCGAAATCCAGATAGCTTTGCAACGCCCATAAAATATTGATCCCAATTAATAATTTTATTAGCCATTATAATTCCTCCTTGATTTCCTTAATCTTTTGTTTGAACTCTGCTGGTAGTTCTGCTTCAAACTCTAAATATTCACCAGTTGTTGGGTGAATAAATCCTAATTTTTTAGCATGCAAATATTGACCAAAGGCATCTCGGTCTTTTTTATGTCCATATTTTGGATCAGCAACGACTGGATAGCCAATATATTTCATATGCACACGAATTTGATGTGTTCTTCCAGTCTCTAAACGGCATTCTACTAATGTATAATTACTATATCGTTCTAGGACTTGAAAATTAGTAACTGCTTCTTTTGCATTTTTAGATGTCACGATCATATTCTGTCTGTTTGTTGAATCTCGTCCAATAGGTGCATCAATCTTACCAAAATCATGTGGAATAACTCCATGAACTAATGCGATATAACTTCGTGTTACGGTTTTATCTTGTAACTGCTTCGATAACTCTATATGAGCATTATCATTTTTAGCAACCATTAAAAGTCCACTAGTATCTTTATCAATGCGATGAACAATCCCAGGACGATTAACTCCATTAATCCCAGATAAATCTTTACAATGATATAATAATCCATTAACTAATGTATCAGTAACAATACCATAGCTTGGATGAACAATCATTCCACTTTGCTTATTTACGATAATAACATCTGAATCCTCATAAACAATATTGAGTGCTATGTCTTGAGCTTCGACATCCAAGTCAATATTTTCCTTAATTTCAACGATAATTAAATCATTACTTTCTAAATGATAACTACTTTTGACTTGTTTCCCATTAACTACTATTTGTTGATTTTTAATCATCGTTTGAATTTGCGATCTAGAAAAATCAGAAAAATAGGTTGTTAAAAATCGATCAATTCGCCACCCTTGGTATTCTTGATTTATAGAGATTTCGATATTTTCCATATTTCATATTCCTCCATTAACATTTCAAGAATAATCAATCCAATCCCAATAATAATTGCCATGTCAGCAACGTTAAATGTTGGGAAAACATAAGATCCAAATTGAAAATCCATAAAATCTCGCACATGTCCATAAATTAAACGATCAATGAAGTTACCAACGGCTCCACTAACAATTAAGACTAATCCAAATCGAGTTAATTGTTCATGGCTACGAGTTTTCAAGAAGAACATATAAACTGCACCAACAGCAAAAATTGTAACAAAACTAAATAACCAAGCATAGCTCGAATACCATTCAAACCAACTCCAAGCAACTCCTTTGTTTAGTACATAAGTAAAATAAAAGAAGTTATCAATAATTGCAATACTTCCGTTTTCTTCAATAGTATTAGAAATTATTGTTTTAGTTAGTTGATCACCCAATAATACTAAAACTAAAATAAGTCCAAAAAATATCCATTCTTTTTTAGATAGAAAATCTTTTTTAGGTAATAATGTATCTTTATTAAAGTATTTTTTTAAAGGGAATTCTCCTTTTTTATCTTTTAAAACATCACGTATATTGAATTTCATTATAATCACCAGTTATATTATACAAGATTTCTAATTGAATGAAAATAAATTAAATAAAAAAGAGACATTGTCTCTTTCTATGTGTTTTCACTTTCTACATCAAAACTAAAGAATGTTGAGCTATCTTCACGAGCTCCTCTAGTTTCTTTACGTGTTGTTGGTACTTTATAATGATTATTATCTGATAGAGCTTCCTCATCATCCGTAGTAGTTTCAAAAGTAGGTGCTTCTCCATTTAATTCTTGATCTTCCTTAATTAAGAAATAGACTTCAGAATTATCAATAGTATCTAAAAGATCTTGACTCATCTTCGCAACATTCGTTCTAAAATCTACTGCTTGTTCTTTAAAGCCTTCAACTTCGCCACTTAATGTACGTACATAATCCAATGATTCTTTTAAAATTAAATTTGCATTACGCTTTGCTTTTTCAATTAAATCACTAGCTTCTTTTAAAGCTAAACGAGCAATTTCTTCATTTGTTCCTTCATGTTGTTTGATTCTACGATTTAATACTCTAACTTCTTCCTTATAACGTTCCACATCACGTTGTAAAGATATATTTCTTTCATTTAAACTATCAATTTGAGAAATTAAATCTGTAATTTCTTCGTTTACTTCTTTTGGATCATATCCTCTAAATCTTGTTGTAAAACTATATTTTTTTGTATTTGCCATCAAGTACACCTCACTCATAAAACCAGCCTTCAATAATGTGGTTATTGCCTCTAGTTGTTTTACTTAAATCTTTAATAATAACTCTACCAAATTTTCGTAAAGATATCATATCATTATTATGACATAAAAATGCTACTAGTTCAACTTCTTTATGATTAACTTTTACTAAATTTCCTAAAATATACTCTTTAGCCTTGCTTCTAGAAATCGAAAAAACAGTTGAAATAATCACATCAAGTCGAAATGAGGCGATGAAAAATGTCTTCTTTTTATATGTTTGATTCTTCGTCAAATTAAGACTCACTTCTTCTAATGTTACTTTCGTTCTCGCTATTTGTGTTAAGTTCATAAATATATACATATAAATATTACTATCACAAACAAAATAGCAGTTATTTTCATCTAATAAAATGTCTCCGAATACTTCTCTTTTCACACCTAAAGAAATTAATGCTCCCAACACATCTTTATGTCGAATTGAACTAAACTTATTGTTATATTTAATTCTAATTTTTGTAATATTGAAATCTTTCTCACTAATCTCAATATCAGATCTACATATAATGACTCTTTGATAGTCACTATCATCAATGCCACCGTATGTGATAATCTTCAAACCATCTTTTTTCCCAATCACCTTTTTTATTATATCTATCCGATGCAAATCCAAGAAAGAGGTCAAAATAATTTCGTAGTTTTCTAATGCTCTAAATCGGAAATCTAAAACATTTTTGACAAACTCTTCATCATTTTTAAAATGTAAGTAAATTCTATCTTCCATAAAAAGAAAGTATTCCTAACCAATATTTATTCTTGATTTTCATCCTCATCTACACTTATACTTCCTGAAACATTAATATTTCTAGGTGTGCATAAAAAGATTTTAGGACCAATTTGTTGGATATCACCGTCAATTGCATAAATAACCCCACTCAAAAAATCAATCACTCGTTTAGATTGCTCTTTTTGTAAACGATGTAAATTAATAACTGTCGCTCTTTTATTTTTTAAATAATCGGCGATTTCAGTTGCTTCACTAAAAGCACGAGGTTCAAATAATACTAAATGACTATCTTTATTTCCACTTAACGATTTTACTGTTTGTGCTGCCTTTTCAGACTTAGTTTCAAAAATACTTGAAGGTTCAACAGTTGATTCATCTTCATTTTCATCTTCTTCATACCCATCATCTATAAACCATTTTTTTATTCTACCATAATCCATGTTGTTAATCCTCCTATATATTAACTATTATAACATATCAATAACTAAAAAAAAACCAATAACATTAACTATATCTCTATTATTATTATATAAAAAGATTAGACAAATAAACATCGTTTACTTATCTAATCCAGGTTTCGTTCGTTTTAAATATCCACTAAGATAACATCCTCACCTATGCTAATCACACGAGTGATGTCAATTTCTATTTCAATAAATTCTTTAAAAAAGTTTAAATATCGAAAAATAGCTGTATCTGCAACGATAAAAGCAATTACACTTAAACATCGATCATCTAAAATGATATCACAAACGTGACCAATTTTGCTACCTGTATTAACGTTAACAACTACTTTACACTGTATGTCATTAAATTTCATAGAATCACCCTATTACTATGATATGCAAGAAATTTCAAATGTTTACATATTACTTTTTAATCTTTGTAAAGCTGCTTTCTCCATCCTTGACACTTGTGCTTGTGAAACAAACAACTCTTCCGCTATTTCACATTGTGTTTTTCCTTCATAATAACGTTTATTAATTATCCATTGATCTTTATCATTTAATTGACGTAAAGCATCATGTAATGCTAAGTAGTCATTGGCTTTATCTAATTCATTATGTGCATCTTGTATTTGGTCTATTAAAAACAAGCTTTCTCCTTCACTACTATATAATGGATCAAAAATACTAGAAACACTCTGATTACTATTAATCGCTTCTTGTATATCGAATTCTTTTATTTCAAGAATCGTGGATAACTCTTTTGTTGTTGGTTCTCTTCCATGTTTACATATAAAGTTTTCTTTCTCTTTCAACACTTTATAAGAGATGTCACGTAAATTTCTCGAAATCCTTACCAATGAAAAATCACGTAAATATCTTTTTATTTCGCCAATAATCATTGGAACTGCATATGTAGAAAATTGGACATTTAGACTTAAATCGAAGTTTTCAATGGCCTTAATAAGACCAACACATCCAACTTGGAATAAGTCATCCATATTTTCTGTTCGCTGGGAAAATTTTTGGACCATACTTAAAACTAATTTTAGATTTCCCATAATCAACTCTTCTTTCGCACTTTCTTCATGCTCTAGTTGATAACGCCTAAATAAAGTTATCATCTCATCACTTTTCAAAACTTTTAATGATGAAGTCGTAATTCCATTTATGTCAACTTTATACTTTGACATTGTATCACCTCATATTAAGTTTTTCCAAGCTGCTCTTCTTTATTCTACAAATTTTTTGCCAATTTATACCGTTTGCTTATTTAACTTATTTCTTAATTTTTTAATAATCTTTTTTTCTAATCGTGAAATGTAAGATTGTGATATTCCCATAAGGTCTGCAACATCTTTTTGCGTTAGTTCTTTTTGATTATTTAAACCATAGCGTAAAATTAAAATCTGCTTTTCCCTAGGATTTAAGTCCTCAATAGCATCGTAAACAAGTTCTTTTTGTTGTTTCTCTTCAATTTCTTTAGAAACAATATCTTCGTCTGTTCCAATAATATCTGATAATAATAATTCATTACCATCATAATCAATATTTAATGGTTCATCTAAAGAAACTTCTAAACGTAATTTGTTATTTTTTCTTAAAAACATTAATATCTCATTTTCAATACATCTAGAAGCATAGGTAGCTAATTTAATATTTTTCTCAATTTTAAATGTATTGATTGCTTTTACTAGACCAATTGTACCAATGCTAATTAAATCTTCAATACTACCATTATTCACATTATCATATTTTTTAGCGACATATACTACTAATCTTAAATTATGTTCTATCAATTTATCTTTTGCCTCACTACTACCATCTTTAAGTGCTAAAAGCATTTCCATCTCTTTCTCTTTCGATAGCGGTGCTGGCAAGGCATCACTTTTGCCAATGTAATAAAGACTTCTATACTTAGAAAATAAAAAACGAAATAATTTTATTAGAAATTGCATATATTATCCCCCATAGACTAGTTTTATATTCAACAAACAACTTACTCCTTCGATATCGAGACTATCTACTAAACCAATGTATACATCCTCATATTTATTATCTTTAAAAATAATATAATCACTACAGATAATAGGAACGGTGGTTAAATTATTAATCATATTAACAGACATATAATCAATAATTCCATAGTTTTCCTGAAAGATAGATTTTAAGCAGTAAATAACTATTTTATTTTGATATATTGATTGATTTCCACTATCCAAAAAACCATTTACTTGATAGGTTTTTGATTGATAATGAATCGATATCGGATAGATAAATTGCTCTACTGTCAATATTTCTTTCAATTTATAAATATGTCCTGTGTAAATGATAATAATTAAGGAACAAAGAATAAATGTGTACATCCAAGAAAAAGAAAGTGGTACGACTAGCACCTGATCAATTACTTTGCTATTGCCCATAAATGTTACAAATGAGTATATATATGTGGTATGAGCAATAAAGAAGATAATCGTAGCAATGATTGCCTTTTTCCTAAAATTGTATAACATCACAAATAAGATTAAAAAAAGATAGATATAAAAAGTATTTTGTTTCCAGTAAATCGAAAAAGTATATACATTCAACAATAAAATACTACTTATCATTCTCTTCGCTTTCAACGATGTATTCATGATAATTAAGGTAGAAAGCATAGTAATCAAATGGATTAATAAGTTTAGTAAAAAAACAATATCTATATAGATTGCCATCGATATCACCTATTCCATCATACTAGTTATCTTATACAGATTTTGTCAAAAGACCATAGGAAGGCAAATAAAAAACTCATAAGAAACTAGTTCTCATGAGCAAGTACTATGTACTAAATCTTCCTGTTTTGCAAGAATACTGGAATTGTGTCATCGTCATCATCATCAAAATTTTGAGTCGGTACAATTCTTGGATTCGCTTCATATTTTGAAACTGTTTTTTGTTTTGCTGGTGTTGTTGATTGAATTGCTTGTGAGATGTTTTCTTCAAACCCTGTAGCAATTACTGTCACTATCATATCATCATCAAGATTTTCATTGATAGCAATACCGAAAATAGTATTAATATCATTACCAACTGCTTCACGAATTACTTCAACTGCTCTATTGGCATCAAATAACGAGATACTTTCTCCACCAGTAACATTAATAATCGCATCTTTTGCTCCTTCAATGGATACCTCCAATAATGGAGAAGAGATCGCTCTTAATGCTGCTTCTTCTGCTTTATTTTCTCCTCGAGCCATACCTATACCAATTAATGCACTTCCTTTACCTGACATTACTTCTCTAACATCTGCAAAGTCTAAGTTAATAAATGCCGGTATTGCTATTAAGTCAGTAATAGTTTGTACTCCTTGACGTAATACATTATCTGCTTCTCTAAATGACTCTTTTAAAGGTCTTCCACCGATGACTTCTAATAAACGATCATTTGATACGATAATAATAGAATCAACGTTTTCACTTAACTCACTTAATCCATCGTTTGCTTGTAATAATCTTCTTGGTCCTTCAAATGTAAACGGTTTTGTAACAACACCTACAGTTAAAGCTCCAGACTCTTTTGCGATTTTTGCAATAACAGGTGCTGCACCAGTTCCGGTACCACCACCCATACCAGCAGAAACAAACACCATGTCGGCATCTCCGATGGCTGCTCTAATATCAGCTTCTGATTCTAATGCTGCTTTTCTACCAATTTCAGGATTCCCGCCAGCACCTAAACCTTTTGTCAAATCTTTACCTAATACTAATTTGTTTTTGATTTTGGAACTATTTAAGATTTGAGCATCAGTATTCGCTATATAAAATTCAACTCCTTGAACTCCTTCTTCTACCATTCGAATAACGGCATTACATCCACCGCCACCTACTCCAATGACTTTAATTTTTGCTACTTGTACAAATTGTCCAGCATCTATCATTTTTATATCCCTCGCTTTTTTATATTATTCTTCATCTGAGAAGAGTACATCTAATACCCTTGATAATTTACTGTTATGTTGTTGCTTGTTATTCGGAGAGGTTTTTGTTAAACCTTTTAAACGTAATGTCATAGTATTTGTTACATCTCCAAATACTAGACTTGGTTGTTGTTCTCCAATTAGCTCTTTTCGATCAGCTAAATAGTAAATTAATCCTAAATTAGCTGTATATGTCATATTTCTAGCACCGATTGTTTGTGGTCGGTATACTCTTACTGGAACTTCTAGAACTCGACTTGATACTTCATCAATTTTTTCTATTTCTCCACCACCACCAACAATAATTACTTCATAACTTCTACCATTATCAATAGCCATTAATTGATCTTTAACTAAATTCATCATCGTCTCAACACCTTGCACTAATAATTCTGATAAATCTTTTTGTGTATAATTAATTATTTTATCATCTTTTTTAGCCATGTGTATAATATCTTCATCACTTAATAGTGTATTACATGTACCATATTTTATTTTATAAGTTTCTGCTTTGCTCATAGGTATTTGCCAAGACTTTGAAATCTTCTTTGTTAAACTATGTCCACCAATTGGTATTGTCGTTAAGAATTTTAAGAATCCCTCTTCAAAAAAAGAAATCTTAGTCGTTTTATAGCCAATATCAATTAAAATAGCTCCTTCTTGTAAATAGACAGCATCGAATGCTTCTTTGGCATAACTATAAGCATCTATCGATATATCTAGAACACTCACTCCTGCTCTTTCAACGCATCTAATATAAGAATACAACAATTGTTTTTTTGTAGCGATGACTAATGCATCAACATGTAATGAATTACTAATTTTTCCAATTGGTGTTTCTTTAGATTTATATTCTCCATAATAAAAAGTGACTGGAATGACAGATACAATAGCTTCCTTATCAGATATTTTAAATTGAGTCGCTAAGTTTAGTGCTCTGACAATATCCTCTCGTGCAATTGTTTTTGTAGCAGAATTAATTGTCGTACTACCTTGGCTTTGATATAATTTCGTATGTATTGTAGGAATGTTTAATAAAACATTTTTTATTTCTGTACCTAATTCATTTTCAGCTTCTTTTATTATTGATAAAACGTCTTGTGATACAACTGCTTCATCGACAATTTTACCACGTTTTATCCCGTGTGCAGGAATCATCTTTGCAAATAAAACATTGATATTTGAATTAATCAATTCTCCAACAACTAATTTAATAGTTGAACTACCTATATCCAATGACGCATAGATGTTTTTCATTTTTGATCTCCTTTCATTAACACGCTATAATAATAATATCACACTTAGTATAATAATTAAATAGTTTTCATTAACGAAAACTCTTCTTTTCTCAAACTTTTTTTACAATTTATTCACTTGTTGATTGATAATCGCAACCCTCTCCAGAAGCATAGATTTTCTTTTTCGCAAAATCAAAAATGGTACATTTATCATTATAACTAGCTTTCACATCATTATAACTATTAAACGAACTTTCTAAATACTCAATTTTTATATAGACTATAGTACCATCTCGCATATCGAATCGAATTCTAGTTTTTAAAATATCTGTTGGATCATATGTAATATCTGAAATTTGGGTTCGAATGGATTCATTTAATTTAATAAATTCACTTGCAAATTTTTGTAACATTTCTTCATCGCTGAAACCTTTTACTCTAGGATTATTTTGGATCCTTATTATTTTTTCTTCTACATTTGTCGTTATGTTACTAATATTCCCGCGAGAGTCAATCACTCGTGTTTGATTATTCTCTGAAATATAACTAACAACGACGATTTCTTCAACCGTAATATAGAGGGTATTAAATAATCCTTTTGTAATTGTTGCATTTTCAATTAATGGTTGTTGTTCCAGTTTGGCTTCTAAAAACATTGGTATTAATAATAAATGGCGAGAGGTTTCATCAATATTTAAAGAATTGATAATTTCTTGAGTGTCTAAAAGATCATTTCCTTTGACAACAATTGTTTTTACTTGTGAAAAATCACTAGATATATATAAACCAAATAACGCAAAAAATAAGAGAAAAAGAAAAATCTTCACTTGTTTTTTTAGACGTACAACTTTTCTTTTTCTTCTAATTCCCTCTACTTGATTACTATCATGTTCATTAAATTGATACTTTTGCTTCTTATTTTTTCTGTTATCCATTTTCCCACCACTTTTACCAATTAACTAAACGAATTTCTGTATGCATAGCAATACCGAATTTTTGATAAACCCCATCTTGAACAAATTTTATTAAATCTAAAATATCCTTAGCACTAGCGTAACCATTATTAACAATAAAATTAGAATGTTTCGGTGAGATTTGTGCACCACCTATTTCATATCCACGAAATCCACATTCATCAATATACTCCCAAGCACCTTTCCCATTTGGGTTTTTAAATACACTTCCAGCACTTGGCAAATCTAATGGTTGCGTCTCTGTACGTCTCTTATTTCTTTGTGTCATCAATTCTTTAATCTCAGTAACATTTCCTTTATCTAATTTAAATGTTGCTTGTAATATAATCCATGTTGGATTTTTTTGAAAAATAGAGTTTCGATACGTAAATTGTAATTCTTCCTTAAGCAATGTTTTAACTTCGCCAGCTTGATCTAAAAACGTAACATCAATCACTCTATCAGCAATTTCAGTTTTGTATGCACCAGCATTCATGAAAATACCACCACCAATATTCCCAGGAATTCCAGCCATAAACTCGAAGCCTGATAATCCAGCTCTACACGCTACATTAGATAATTGAACCATTGATACTCCCGTTTGAGCAATAATCGTATCTTCTTTGACTTCAAATTTAGAAAAGTATTCATTTAATGAAATAATAATTCCATCAAACTGCCGATCAGAGAATAATAAATTTGACCCTTTTCCAATAATAAAGTAATCGATATCATTTACGTTAATATATTGTATTAATTGTTTTAATCCATCCATATTTTTTACTTTGACATAAATTTTCGCAGGTCCACCTACTCTAAATGTCGTGTGTTTATATAAAGGCTCATTCTTAAGAACATCGCCAATATTCATAGTACATAGTTCTTGAAAGACTATATCAAAATCCATACATAACCTACTTTCTAATTATTTTGACTATTAAATCATAAATATCTTTGTTTGCATTTGGTTTGCCTAATTTCTTGGCATTTTCTTTTAACACATTAATATTAGTAGGATTTTCTAATAGATTATCAATCTCATTAACCAATTTTGTTTTTGATAAATCCTTTTCTAAAATCATTAATGCCGCTTCTTTTTCAACTAATTCTCTTGCATTAAATTCTTGGTGATTACTAGCCACATAAGGACTAGGAATTAAAATAGAAGCTACTCCTAATGAAGTAATCTCTGCAATTGTTGAAGCACCAGCTCTTGATATTATAACATCAATTTGGTGTTGTACACTAGGCATATCATCAACATAGGGAATAATTCTTATATTTGCGTAGTCTTTTTGAACTTGTTTGGTTACATTTTCATATTCTTCTTTCCCGGTAACAAAAATAATTTGATATTTTTTTGTTGCAAAATATGGGAGTGCATTAATAACGACTTTATTAATTGAAGAGGATCCTAAACTACCCATGACAATTAATACAGTTTTTTTACTCCTATCTAACTTATATTTTTTATATATATCGGTATTGATTTTTGCACTTAATACTTCGCTTGCTCTTGGATTCCCTAATAAATATGTTTTTTCTTTTGGTAATTCTTGATAGGCTTTTTCATAACAAACAACAATCGTATCAACATGTTTTATTAATATTTTATTTGCTAATCCAATAATAGAGTTTTGTTCATGTATTAAAGTAGGAATATTTAATTGTGTTGCAGCCAATACAATTGATGAACTAACATAGCCTCCAAAACCAATCACAATATCTGGATTAAATTCACGAATCACTTTTTTAGATTTTGCTAAAGAAGTAACAAATATTCTGACAGCGTTCATTTTATTTAGCAAAGAACCTGATAAACCTTTAATATCCATTCCAATATAACGATATCCTTCGCTTGGTACAACTTGAGCTTCCAAACGATTTTTTGTTCCAACAAAAAGAAATTCACATTCATTATCTTCTAGTTTTATATATGAAGCAAGTGCTAAGGCGGGGTAAAGATGCCCACCAGTTCCACCCGTCGCAATTAATATTTTCATTTTATCACTTCCCTATCGTTCATTATAACATTATTTCTAATAGACTATCAATAAATAATCTCTCAATTATTGTTGGATATATTTACTAAAATTCCAACACTAAATAACAAAATTGTTAAGCTACTTCCACCATAACTAATAAATGGTAAAGTTACGCCAGTTACTGGGAATACTCCCACAACAACACCTAGATTAATCATTACTTGAATTCCAATCATTGCTGTTAATCCAATCGCTAAATAACAACCAAAAATATCTTTTGCATGCAACGCAATATCAAGTGCTTGATAAATCAAATAAGCAAACAACAATATTAACACAACACCACCTAGAAAACCAAATTCCTCACAAAAGATAGCAAAAATGAAATCTGTTTGTGGTTCTGGTAAATAAAAGTGTTTTTGAAAACTTTGATCAAAACCGACACCTAAAATACCACCTGGACCAATGGCATATAATGATTGAATCATTTGAAACCCACTACCTAATGGATCGCTAAAAGGATCTAAATACGCTAATATTCTTTTTATTCGATAGGGAGCAGAAGCAATTAAGCCAACGATTCCTGCAATGCCTAAAATACCTAAATAGATAAAATATTTAAATGGAAATCCTGTGACCATGATCATAACAACAATACTACACACCATAATAAACCCAGTTCCAAAATCTGGTTGTAACATAATTAATAGGAATCCTAATCCAGTCATTAATAATATTGGTATAACAGTTTTGAATTTTTTCATTTTAATAAAATTATCGCTAATATATTTTGCAGAAAACATAATGATAGCAATCTTGAAAACCTCAGAGGGTTGTAATGATAAACCAGCAATAGAAAACCAGCTACGGCTTCCTCCTCTGACGACTCCTAATCCTGGGATTAGGACTAAAACTAACAAAAGTAAACTAACTCCAGTAATTAATTTGCATTTTTGATAATACACATGGTAATCAATTTTAGATACAATAATCATGACAATTATTCCTAGAAAAGCAAAAGCAGCTTGCCTTTTAATATAGAAATAGGAATCATCAAATTTATAATCAGCCCATATATGACTAGAACTATAGACCATCAATAGCCCTATAAAAAGTAAAATCATTACATTTAATAAAAATAATTTCTTTCTCATAAGTTGCATCCCCTTATTAAAATATATGATGGAATTAAATAACTATGAAAAAAAGAAGCTTGAACTGCTTCCCATTAATAAATTTACCTCTTCGACACTTACATAGCACTCAGCATAATAAAGGTCATCTTTGGTTCTTACTGTGATAATTACATCTCCATTTGATAAAGCTTTTATGATGCCTTGATTGACTGTTGCTATTGATGGATTGCTACTTTCCCAAATCAAATCTTGAGCACTATAATTTTTATTTAAATTTTTAACTGTTAGTGTTTTGCTTTCTCCGATCGCTACTATTTCTCGAAAACTTGATAAATCAAGTTGTTTTCCTTCGTTATTCATATCATAAAAAAGATAGTTTCTCTGGCATTCTTTGATAATCTTATGTCCTTCAATATGAATAATCGAAAATATTGGATCTTTATTTTTCAAAAAGTCATAGCTGAAATTTAGTCCTAACTGATGCATGATAGTACCCTTTTCTCCAGCACTCAGTCGTAATAACCAAGATAAAGAGACATCTAAACAAGTGTCATAAAACTGGTTTTCAAGAATAATCTGGTAAGGGGGAATCGTATATGCAGTTTCCATATATATTTGCTCTACCTCTTTTAAGCCTAAATCAACATAATGAATTGATAATTTTGCACTCGCTCTTAATCCAAAGTTTATCGCTACATTCATTATTTTTTTGTTAAAACACGTGACATAGGCTTTCAGGTAGCTAGAAGCATCGATACTTCCCTCAATTAACGGACTAGCCTCTTTCGTACTTTCGTTAATAAAGCGAACTTTATTATTAATAATTTCAATACCATTTGATTGATTCGAAGAAATTGTTAATGATATTTCTCCATTCACCGTGACATTGATACCAACCACCATTTTAATATTCATTATATGACCTGTAGAGGCAATTGGTATATTGATTGTAAATAAATCAAATGCTTTGCTAGTACTTTCTGAAGAAAACAAATCATTTTTAATTCGTTCTTTTAATTCATTAATATCTTTCACTTTCAGTATTGAAGAATCTAAATATTTTTTAGAACTTAGCGAAATCTGATTACTAATTTTATAATCCATTTGAAGTAATCCTTCTTTAATAGTTAGTTTATCCATATTTAGCTTTGTATACAGCTTTAAATTTGAAATTGATAACTCTTCAATAATATCTAAACTATCATTTAGTTTACCACTAATCTTTACATTCATATTGTTCTTTGAGAGGCTACCAGTCACCTTTAAATCGCCTATCTCAAAATTAACATATTTTGCACTTGTTTGAAGCAATTGCTCTTTTGTTTTGGCTGTAACAAAATTTTGATACGTTAGATTTGTCATTGTGGAACCTTCTTCAATCGTTGCTTTTGATAAATCTGGATAAAAACTATCTTGTATTTGGATTTGATCAATTATTTGATCATAATCAGCTACTGTAATATCGTAAATATTCTCATTGATTGAAGTTACATAAAAATAAGTTTCCTCTAATAAAAGGATATCACCTACATTTATTTGGGAATCATCTAGCTTTATTTGGTTATTTGAGATAGTTTCATACTCTTCTATTTCAATAATTGCTAGATTATTATTTATTGAGAAATGGGAATCATACCCAATAGAAGAATAATAAAACATTTTAGCGTCTTTTATAATGGTGATAGCATCACTTAGTAAAACTAGCTCTTTTCCACTTTTCACTTTTATTATTTGCATCTCTCGTAGCGTTTCTTGCATTTCTTCAATAGATGTTAACGTACTTTCTGGATACATTGTTCGATATATTGTTTGAATTAAATAGGAATAATCAAGATCCTCATTAAGATTAAAGGATTGATTTGGAATGATATTCCAATAGATTCCTGTTTGTAAGACAGCATAATATCTATCTGCCTTAGAATACCAATTTATTTCTGTTTCATCAAAACATTCCATACCAAATTCATCAAATAACAACATTAACCAATCGCCTTTATTTATCATTGCCTCATCGTCATTTGGTTTTTTATCATGGCAAGAAAATAACATACTTGCCATGATAAGTAGAATTATGCAACGCTTCATCAAAAAGCGTTAATATTTTGGGTAAGAGTACTTTCGTTTAATTCATATTGATCACATGTTTTATCTAAATATAAAGCAAATTCATTGAGAATGTGACAATAACTATCAAAAGTACTTCTCAATCCATTAAATTTTGTTCTAAAACTTGACGAGGCTTGTGATTGCCAAAACATATCACTTTGATTAACAAATGACTGTATACTTTCTAATATAGCTTCAATTTCTTTATTGTAGATTCTAACTTGATTTGCTGTTTCTCTAACTTCATTTATGGATACATTAATTTCTTGCATCGATGTTTCTCCTTATCAGTATATTTTTAATCGTTTTGATGCATTAACAAGTTCATCTTGTGTTAAGCGATAAGAACTTGCACTTTTTCTTAGATACATTGCATAATCACTTAACAGTATATTTAGTTGATTGAGCTCACTTTCAAACTCTTTTAGTTGCATTACATAGCTACTTTGTTCTGCACCGTTCCAAAATGTTGTCGTATTATCTACCATTGAAATAATTTTTTGATAAGCTAAATTAAATTCTGAGTTTTTGCTTTCCATTGTTTTTGATAATTCTTCGATGTTCTCTATTGTTACTTTAATTGTATTCATTTCTTATTTTCTCCTTTCGCGATCATAATAAAAGTAAATAATCACCAAAACAGATATCATTTTCTTTTAATGAATAATTTTGATTTAGGATAGTGTGGTTTTCTGTAGAATAAAGAAATTGATAATGGCTATCTAATAAGCCAGTTGCTACTTTTTGATTGATTATGTTAATTAATGCTGGCAAATATTCTTTTATTCTAATGTCATAAGGCATCCAAAGTTCAATTGAAATTTGCAATAATGGTACTTTTACTCTAACTAAGATACTAGTGCTCATGTATTTGATAACTTTGAAATTCATAGAGTTTATTTTTTTTCATTAATAATCCTCGTCCTTTGATTTGATTTGGAAAAATATCAGTTATTTTATTAAAAACGTAATAATATTCATGTCGATCATTGAAATACAAACATATTCTTTGAGTAAAACATTGAAACATTCTATGGTCTAATTGACTAGGATAATTACAAGTAGCCATCACATAAATATTATGATAATGACCATTTGTAATTACGTATAATAATTCTTCTTTTAATTCGATATATTTCTTTATAAAAATATCGATATGATGGATACAAATATAAATAGGAGAATAATCATCAGTATTTTCTTGCTTTCGCTTCATTATCATCTGATCAATTACGTTCATTTTTTTTCTTATGTTCTCTTGCTGATCTTTCGAATGTGTTTCTATATTTTTATCAAGTGTCCATTTAGATACATCACTTTCCCCAAAATCAAGGAATATAACTCTATGATCAAGCAACTGTGTTATTATGTTTTTAAGCAATAGTGATTTGCCACTATTTGGTTCACCAAACACTAATAGATTTCCGTCTGTCTTAAAATTATGTTTACATTCTATATGTAATCTTTCCTCTAAATTTTCATAAATTCCAATACGTATCGTATGATTTTGATGCAACAAGCTGTTGGGTAACAAATAATTACTTTTAAGAGGATGTAATACGAAAGTTTTTCTTTTTATCGTTTGCCTTTTTGCTTCATTGCATACTTTTTCAAATAATATATCAAAGATTGTTTTACCACTACTCATCATTCTTTTCATTTCTCTTCTACCTAAAGAATCAATTGGGTTTAATGATAATTCGGCTCTGTTTTCAACAGAATAACGACTATAGATTCCTTTACCTAAATTAGAGTACTCATTATTACCAACCATTAAGTAAAACTCTCCTGTTTCTTTAATATCTCTAGCCTTATCACTTTGAATCATTTGGAAACTTTCCGTTTTCTCTTGTACTTTAAAACATATTTTAAATCTTGAGTTACTGATTATTTGATCATCAATAATACCACTAGGATTCTGTGTTGTCAAAATTAAATGGATTCCTAAACTACGTCCAATTCTAGCGATACTAATCAATTGTTGCATGACCTCTGGTAACTCTTTCTTTAATTCTGCAAATTCATCGACGACAATTAATAAATGGGGTAATGGTTCTGGTACTTGCTTTGAAGAATATAATGATTGATATTGATAGATATCAATCGTATCTAAATGCAATTGTAACTGTATCTTTTTAAACAAATGAAATCTTCGTTTGACTTCACTATCAAGTGCTTTAAAGGTACGTTTTAAAAATGATTCCTCTAAGTTTGTTAATGATCCACATAAATGAGGGAGGATCATCTCGTCTTTATAAAAAGAATGAACCAATGAACCGCCTTTATAATCAATAATAAAGAAATTAACTCTTTTAGGTGAGTAATAAATAGAGAAAAGTAAAACAAAATTTAATAACCACTCACTTTTACCAGAACCAGTCGTACCGGCAATTAAACCATGTGGACCATGTTCCATTTCGCTAATATCAAGATAAATCAACAATTGATTTTTATCAATACCTATAGGTATCCTCAAAGAAGATGTATGTTCATTTTGTAACCAATGCCTTGCAATCTGAAAGATAGTATCTGATAGTATTTGATCAATCAATACATACCGATTACTAAGAGCTATATTTGCACTTCGATTAACTAACCTATACTTATGTTTTGAATGGTCTGTATCTAGAGTATACGTAATCTTTTTATTTTCTTTATTATAGAAAGTATTTTCAGATGCAAATGCATAGTTTTTTAGATAGTTAGGTATTGCTTCACTTTCTTTAAAAAGAATAATGAATCGCAAACCTAATCTATTTATTGCATCTATATCTTGAACTAAATATAAGAAATGTGACTGCAATAATGAATACTCTATGATAATAAAATAAATAGGATAGCTACTATTGTTGGTTTTTCTTTGGTTGATTATTTGTTCGATTTCTCTTTTTAGAATATAATGGTCTTCATCACAAAATGCACTATAACGCAAAGTAAAATCATCATTAAAACAATATTGCAATCTATTTAACTTATGAAGATATGATGTCTTATCACTTAAAAATAAGATATAACGAATATAATTTTGAGAATGAAATAGAGATAGTCGTATCAAGATCAATTCAACTATTTGGTATTGTTTAGATACATTGCCGACAATTCCAAAAAGATGTATATCATTAAAGCAAATAGTGAAAGGCATATCTGATATTTCATATACAGTATCTAAAAAATTGGTAATGATAGGATTATTACTTTGCTCTTTACATGAATCTTTTATTTGAAAGGGCATTTTCTCTTGAAATATATATGTCCCAATTCGAATTGTTAGAAAATATTCATGTGAAGGAAAAAATCGATGATATTTGCATATGTACTCAAAAGATAATAATGCCAATTGATATGGTGGGAAGGCCTTTTCTAATTGATCTTTTTTGAATTCAAAAAATAGCAATGCCTTGTCTTTCATCTCGAATAAATAAGCATTGAAAACAGTTGCGTTCTTTTTTTCTTTCCTATGTTTCTTTATCCAATAAATGAGATACATGACCATTGGTAAAAAAAACTGATTGAATACCATCATAATCATTGAAAATAACATCATATATGAGACAGAGGAAGTAGCCTGACTATTATCATTATATAAAAATAGATACAGCATGGCAGTCGCAATAATAATAAAAAGACTAGAAACAAATTGCTGCAAAGAATAATGGTATTCCATCTTTTCAACTTTAAATTTACTAACATCAAATGATATTGTTTTCGTATTGGTCGTATCGTCAATTTCAATTTCTTTCATAGGAATATAGCTAGAAGATTGTCTTATGCTAGAAGATGTTAATTTAGGCAAAGAAGAAGTTATCAGATATTCACTAACAATAATAAGAATAGAATCAATAATCATAATCGTTAATCCAATAATATGTATTATATCAAAGTATTTAAAAACACTGCTAGATACTCTAAAATTAATACAAATTGGATGGGAAAAATCTTCAGCTGTTATTGAAAAATAGTCTGCGTGTTTATTGATAGCAATTCTTTGATTCATAAACATAAAATCATTGACTCTAATTGTCGCTTCGAGATCATTATTGATTTGTATAGTCGAAACATCACAGATATCAAAATACTGACAACTCATGACTCGACTACTCTTTAAAAATGTATAGACTAAGATGATGTCATTACTTTCTAAGTCAAAACATTGATATTCTCTAAAACTTTTAACTTCAACTTTTTCTATCATATTTACTTGATTTGCAAGTATTTTATAGCGATTCGTTGAAATTAGAAAAAAATGTGTA
>Ga0153950_1000201_pt1 | contig 25651 bp, 22 predicted proteins | sample TSNJ034MetaG_FD_104737 | JGI IMG/M metagenome (GOLD analysis project Ga0153950, IMG submission 104737) | Attine ant fungus gardens microbial communities from New Jersey, USA - TSNJ034 MetaG | ecosystem: Host-associated > Fungi > Mycelium > Unclassified | place: USA: New Jersey, Wharton State...
GGACTACGCCCAAATCTGGCCGGAGCGGACCTGTGCGGAAATTTCCCCGGAGGTGGCCCTGGAGGTAACCGGGCTGACCCGGGGGGAGGCGGTGAAAAACGTCTCCTTCCAGCTCCACAAGGGGGAGGTGCTGGGACTGGCCGGGCTGGTGGGCTCCGGGCGCACCGAAATTGCCCGTACAATATTTGGAGCCGACCGCAAGGACGCAGGAGAAATCCGGGTCTTCGGCCAAGTGGTGGATATCCACAACCCCATTGACGCCATCAAGCACGGCATCGGCTTTGTGGTGGAGGACCGCAAGCACCAGGGACTGCTGCTGGAACGGCCCATTTTTGAAAACATCACCCTCACCAACCTTGGCCGGTATGTTCAGCTGATGCGTGTCAACCACAAAAAGGAACGGGTTGGCGCACAGTCGCTAAAGGAGCGGCTGCAAATCAAAACCAAAAACGTAGATAACCCCGCCAACAGCTTAAGCGGCGGCAACCAGCAAAAGGTGGCCCTGGCAAAATGGCTCCACATAGAACCGTCCATCCTTATTTTGGACGAGCCTACCCGGGGCGTGGATGTGGGCGCCAAGTACGAAATCTATACAATCATCGAAGAGCTGAAGCAACAGGGCAAGGCAATTTTGCTGATTTCTTCGGAATTCGCCGAGGTCCTGGGGCTGTCCGACCGCATCATCGTGGTGCGGCGCGGAGAAATCGCAGGCGAGTTCACCAGCGAGGAAGCCGCCAGGGATACCCAAATTTTAGATGCATTCGCAGATCAGGGAGGACCAAAACATGTTCAGTAAACAAACAGCCTCCACCCCACAGGGGAAGTTCTCCTTCTCGGACTTTTACGAGAAATACGGCGTGATTGTGGTGTTTCTCATTGAGATCGTGCTGTTTTCCATGCTTTCCCCCGTATTCCTTACCGCCAAAAACTTCATCAATATCCTGCGCCAGGTATCCATCACCGGCATCCTGGCAACCGGCATGACTTATGTGATCATCACCGGCGGCATCGACCTTTCGGTGGGGGCCATCATCGCCCTGGTCACCGTATTGTCCGCCGGTACCCTCAACGCCACCGGCAGCATTGCCCTGGCTTTGCTGGCCGGATTAGGCGCGGGGACGGGGATGGGCATCCTCAACGGGGTCGGCGTGGCCTACGGAAAAATGCCTGCTTTTATCATGACCCTGGGTTCCACCTCCATTGCCAGCGGGCTTGCCTTTATCTATTCCCAGGGGCTTCCTCAAATGGTAAAAGGGCCTTTTCTCCAGATCGGAAATGGCTCCGTCGGGCCGGTTCCCTATCCGGTTATCTATTTTCTCCTCATTATCCTGGCAGGCCATTTTGTGCTGCGGGATACCGTATTCGGCCGCAGCGTCTATTCCCTGGGCAGTAACAGGGAGGCCACCCGGCTCACCGGCATCAATGTGCGCAAATATACCTTCTTTGTTTATGTGATCAGCGGTTTTCTGGCGGCCATTGCCGGGATTATCTACACCTCCCAGTTGGGAATCGGCACCGCCATCGCCGGGTCGGGCTACGAGTTGAATGCCATTGCCGCCACCATTGTGGGCGGCGCGGCGGTCAACGGCGGCTCGGGCACCCTGTGGGGCACCTTCCTGGGCGCCGTCATCATTGGCACCCTGGGAAATATTATGAACCTCACCGCGGTCAATCCCTTTATTCAAACCTTTTTGACAGGCATCATCATCATTCTGGCTGTGCTGATCCGCAAGAAGAAATGAGGTAACAAAAGTCTATGAAGCAAAAGCTATTGTCCTATATTCGGGACCGCAAAAACGAAAATCTTAAATTTTTATCCGATTTGGTGGCCATTGATTCCAGCAATGAGCAACATGGGATTCACGGCAAGGAGCTTCCGATTCAGCAGTTTATCGCCGCAAAGCTGGAGACTATGGGCATGAAGGTGGATCTGTTCCAACCGGACAACGCCATACTGGAAGCTATGGCGGAGTCCAATCCGGGGCACGACTACACCGACCGGCCCAATGTGGTGGCCACCCTGCCCGGCACCGGCGGCGGGCGTTCCCTGATCCTCAACGGCCACATCGACACCATGCCCTTTGACCAGATTGACCAATGGATTACCCATCCCCTCCAGCCCAAGGTCATTGACGGCAAGCTCTATGGCCGGGGCTCCACCGATATGAAGGGCGGCGTGGCGGCTATGATCCTGGCCCTGGAGGCCATCGGCCGCTGCGGGATTTCCCTCAAGGGGGATGTACTCATCGAAACTGTTGCGGACGAGGAGGGGGGCGGCAACGGCACCCTGGCCTGTATCGCCAAAGGCTACAAGGCGGATGCCGCCATCATCACCGAACCCACCCAGCTGGAAATCATGCCCGCGCACATGGGCTGGCTTTTTTACAAGGTTGAAGTCACCGGCAAGGCCCTCCACGCCGCCCTGAAATGGCGTGGGGTCAACGCCATAGAAAAGACAGTGAAGATCATCCAGGCGTTACAGGAGCTGGAGCGGACTTGGGCTGTCGGCAAGCGCAGCCCCATCCTTCCCCCACCCACCATCAACTTCGGCACCATCTGCGGGGGAATGGCCGGTTCTGTGGTGGCCGACCGCTGTGTGCTGGATTTTGGTCTTCACTATCTTCCCCAGGACAAGGACTGCAACGGTATGGGCAGCCTGGTCCAACAGGAGGTGTTCGACGTCATCAACGGCGTTGCGGCCGGGGATCCTTGGCTGCGGGAGCATCCGCCGGTGATTACCCTGTACCAGCAGGGCAGCGGGTATGAAATCCCCTTTGATTCCGCCATCATTGGGGTGATGAAAAAGGAGTATGAAGCGGCAACCAACAAAAAACCAACCATCCAGGGTTGTCCCTATGGCAGCGACGCCCGCCTGCTGACCAACTACGGCGGCACTCCCACGGTGCTTTTTGGACCCGGCAGCATTGAACAGGCCCACGCCATCAACGAATTTGTCAGCGTGGAGGAGTATTTGCAGGCTATCGAGATTTTGGCGTTGACCATTGCAGAATGGTGCAACAGTTAACGGCATATGATTGTGGCCACACGCGGGGCCGGCGTCAGCCGGCCAATATGGCCAGAACAAACAGCACCGCGGTGAGTATCAGAAAGAGAATGGAACCGGGGTTGAGCAAAAACATGCGCCACAGCCGGCGGCCCCGCAGCGGCAGGGCACTCCTTTGCAGCCCGGGGTTCAGCAGCAGCTTCACCCCAAAGACGATACCGCAGATAATAACGGTAATCACCACCAGGAGAAACGGCAGCAGCAGCGCCAAAAGCCGGATGCTTTCCTCCACACCCATTTCCACGCCCATGTCCATGTTCAAGTCCCTGACCAGGGCAAAGGCGGAAAACCCAAAAAGATTGGTCAGCGCGTGTATCACAATACAGCTCCAAATCCGCCCGCCGTGGAGCTTGACATAGGCCAGCGCCACACCGCAGGCAAACGCGAAAATCGCCTGGGTCAGGTTGCCGTGAAACAGCCCGAACAGCAGCCCCGAGGAGAGCATGGCAAAGAGGTCGCCGTATTTGCGCAGCCGGTTCAGCAGCACCCCGCGAAAAATCAGCTCCTCCACAATGGGCGCGGCAATCACCATATACAAAAACATCGCCGGCAGCGGGTAGGACTGATCCATCATATCCTCCAGGGGATTGACATTCCATTTGCCGGTGGCCAGCTTTATCAATTGATTGATAACCTGCGCGATGATATTGCTGAGTATCCCGGCGGAGTAGCTCACGGTAAAAAGGGAGAGCAAGCGGCCAAGGGTAATTTTTTGCACCGGCCTGTCCGCCCTGTCCCAGGTGGGCACGCGGCACACAATGGCGTACAGCACCAAAAAACCGATGATGTAAATGCACAGGGCGTTGATCCCCAGCATCACCCAGCCCGACGACAAAAGCGAGGGCCAAAACTGCCTCAACAAAAGAACCAGCCCCACGGAGGAGAGCTGGATGGACAGCATAAAGGCAAACATCCCAAACCCCAGAGTCATCATCTCCCGGCGGCAGCGGCGGCCCGCGATCTCCTCGCCGTTGACTGTGCCCTCCCATGGGAGTGCCTGTGTGTGTATTTTTTCATTCATCGTGTTTCCTCCAAATAATCTCCGTTTATGGGGCTGCCCTGCTGGTTAGTTTTCAGGGCAGCCCCATTACAGAGCATTGAGATACGCTATCAACGCGGAGGGGGAATTTTCGGGCAGCTCCACCCACCGCTCCGCCTCCCGCATATTCTCCAGACAGTGGGCGTCGGAGCTGCGAAAAGTGGTCATGTCCCGCAGATCGGGATATTTTTCCCGCATGGACTGCGGGTCCCCGCAAAGCGACACCTCGGCGCAGCGGAAGCCCATGTTGGCGGTAATGGTGCCCAGGGTGGCCACAATGCTGTAGGAGGCGCGGTCGATGTGGGCGGGAAAGCAATAGCCGCCGAAGGAGCGGCACAGGGCGGGCGCCTCGCCGACGCCGACGCCGCTGGCGGTGACCAGCAAAATCGGCTCCTCACCCAGAACGGCGTCCTCCGCGTCCATATACCGCTGCTCCCCGTAGATGCGCGCCTTGTTTTGGATGGGCGGCAGGGTGGGGCGGATGTGGGCGTGAAAGGCGTCGGCGCTGTCCGCGTCGGGAAAAAGGCACACGACGTGGATTTCCTCGGCGCAGCAAAGCTCCATGCCGGGCACAACCGTAACGCCCGCGTCCCTGCCGGCGGCCATGGCGCTGCGGCAGTTGCCGGCGCTGTTGTGGTCGGTGAGGGCGATGATTTGCAGCCCCAGCAGGGCCGCCATATTCACAAGGTTGTAGGGGGTCATGTCGTTGTCCCCGCAGGGGGACAGACAGGAGTGCAGGTGAAAATCGTAAAACAGCTTCATGTTTTCTCTCTTTCCCGGGGAATTGCCGAAGGGGGGCACGCGGGGGTGATGCTGTCAGCCGCAAGACCTTGGAGAAACTTTTTCTCGAAAAAGTTTCTCCAAACCTCTTCAAAAAGCTTTTATATTAGGTTTTTAGTATGGTTCGCCGCATAGTCTTGCGGTGGGCCCCACCCTTCTGCGCCCGCTCACTAATTTTCCGGGTAAAGTTTGTGTACTATCGCAATGCTGCGTTTGTCGTGGCCAAACCCGCTGGAACAGCGAACGGTTTGCCGGGCTTTACCCCGGCAATTAGTGAGCGGGCGGTGAGCGGCGGCCAAACACACAGCAAGAACATCTAAAATTTGAAAAGGTCTTTTTGCTACTTTTTCTCCTCAAGAAAAAGTAGGTTCAGCCTGGTTCAGCAGCTGGTGTAGGCGGATGGCCAGAGTGTAGGCGTTTTGCTCGCTTTGCAGCACGGGAATGCCCTTCTGGTCCGCCTGCTCCCGGGCCTCGCCGTCCAGGGGGGCGTTGTCGCACAGGACAATACAGCAGACGTCGGCCAGCTTTGCCACGGCGATGGCGTTGACGTTTCCCATTACGGTGATCCAGACGTCGCCCCCTTGGGCGCGTCCCATCACCCAACTGAGCAAATCGCCGATATAGCAGCCGGTCACCTGACTGCCCATGCCGTCTTTTCCGGCCAATACGGACAGCTTTAGCGCCTGGCACAGGTCCTCAGCGGTCATTGATCGTCCCTTCTTTCTTCATTTTTTTACCGAACAGCGGGGAGAGGGCGATACCGGCGGAGCTGGCCTCCTGGCGCAGGATAAAGATGCAGTCGTTGAGCTGCGCGTCGCCCAGCACAATGTCCTCGGCCAGGGTGTGGCAGGAGGGGGCGCCGCAGGAGCCGCAATCCAGGTCGGGGAGGAGCTTGTAGAGGCGGTCGATCTCCTCCATCATGCGCATTGCCTCCTCCAAATCGTCGCTGAGCTTCATCACGCCCGCGTATTCCAGGGGGGCGTTCCAGCCGTATCGCCGCATTTCGCTGTCGCCCTCCACATGGTTCAGCGACACGGGCAGGTATTTGCGCAGTCGCTGTATGCGGGCCTTGGCGACGTAGGCGTTTTCCACCGCCATCACGCCGCCCACACAGCCGCCGGGGCAGGCGTTGAGCTCGATGAATTCCAGCTCGGTGAGGCGCTCGTTCTCCAGCTCCTCCAGCACCTTTATCACGTTTTCAATGCCGTCGGCGGCCAGATATTTTTCCTGCAGCAGCGCCGAGGACTCGCCGCCGCTGTTGGCCCAGCTCACCCCGATGATGCCGCTGTGGGCCAGGGGCAGAGGGGTTTTGATTTTGTTCATCTGCTCCAAAAGGACGGGGTAGATGTCGGCGATGGAAAAAGCGCCGTCCACCCAGGAGGCGTCGATGCCGATGGGGGAGCGGATGTCGGTGACCTTGGCGGGGCAGGGGGTGATAAAGAACACGCCAATGTCGGAAAGAGGCAGGCCGGTTTTCTCCCGGGCCTCCCCCTTTGCCTGGATGGCGGCGGCCTGCATGGGGCTGAGCAGGGGCAGCACATGGCTGCACAGCTCGGGGAATTTGACGCGGATGAGCCGCACCACGGCGGGGCAGGCGGAGCTGATGACAGGGGTTTTCAGCGCCCCCTCCTTAATGAGCCGCCGGGTGGCGTCCGAGATGATCTCGGCGCTTTTGCTCACTTCAAAGATGTCGTCAAAGCCCATATTCAGCAGTCCGGTGAGGACGTAGTCGATGTCGCTGAGGTTGTTGAACTGCCCATAAAGGGTGGGCGCGGGCAGGGCCACCGTATACTTGAAATCCTTTAGGCGGCTGATGTCGTCGAACCGCGCCCGCTTGGCGTGGTGCGGACAAACCCGGATACACTCGCCGCAGTCGATGCACCGTTCCGAGATAATGCGCGCCTTGCCGTCCCGCACGCGTATGGCGTGGGTGGGGCAGCGCTTTATGCAGTTGGTACAGCCTTTGCATCTGTCCTCATCCAGCGTCACGCTGTGGTAATACAGGGACAATGTGTTCACCTTCTTATTATTCCGGCCTTTGCGCCAAAATGGTCATATACATATTGGTACCCACGCCCACCTGGCTTTCAATGCGCATGTCGTCGGTGTATTTTTGAATGTTGGACAAGCCCATTCCGGCGCCAAAGCCCAGGGCCCGCACCTCGTCGGGGGCGGTGGAGTAGCCCTCCTTCATGGCCAGCTCAATATCCTTGATACCGGGCCCTGTGTCGCTGAGCAGCACCTCCACCCGGTCGGGGTACACCGACACCTCGGCGTAGCCGCCGTTGGCGTGGATGACCATGTTGATCTCACCTTCGTACATAGCGATGGCCACGCGGCGGATGGCGTCGCTGTTATAGCCCAGCTGCCTGAGCATGCTCTTCACCTTGCCGGAAGCCTCCCCGGCATGGGTGAAGTCGTCCCCCAGCACCTCGTAACGTTTTGTGATTGGTTTCATTGCAATTCACATCCTCCGCCCAGTCCGGCCTTATACAGCTTGCCGCAGGCGGTGAACATCCGCTCCTTTGTGCTCAACAGCACAATACCGCAGTCCTTTGCCAGATCAATGACGTCCTGCCCGGGCACCTTGCCCCGCACAAATACAATACAGCGCATATCCAGCATTTCGGCGGTGCGCACCGCCTGGGGGTTCAACAATCCGGTGAGCAGCATGCCTTGGTCCTTCACGAAGGCCAGCGCGTCACTCATCATATCGCTGCCGCAGGCGGTGTGAATTTCTATGTTGAAGTCCTCCCCCCAAATGACATCGGCGTTCAGAATTTGCATTACCTCGCGAATAAGCATGTGCAGTCCCCCTAAAATAAATGATAGATAAATGGATCATTCGAATATATGGCGGATCAACTGTCAGAAATTATTATAGCACGGATTGCGGGGGAAGGAAAACAATTTTGCGAAGTAAAAATTAGACAGTTTCGCCATATCATCTGACGCTTGTGTAAAATATCGCATCCGAAATCAGCGCATATTATGTAATTACAATAAGATCAAGCCCGATCTTCTTGAGAATTGCCCGATTTTCGCAATAATTTAGTCTTGGATAACATGTGTAAAACCAGTGGATCTTCCACCGGTTTTTTGGTATACTCTATCTGGAAAGCGCAGAATCGTGGGTGAGATGCGCACTTTTTGCGCCCAAAACCGCCATGTGAGGGGGAAACGGCTTGCGGGAATTGTCGCTGAATGTGATGGATGTGGTACAAAACTCCATTTCCGCCGGGGCGGCCCTCATAGAAATTCACCAGATCCAGGACACCGCGGCGGGCTCCCTTGTTCTGGTGATTGAGGACAACGGCTGCGGCATGGACGGGGAAACCGTAAAAAAGGTCACCGATCCCTTTTACACCACCCGCACCACACGGGATGTGGGACTGGGGGTACCCCTGTTTAAAATGGCCTGCGAGATGACCGGCGGCGCCTTTTCCATCCACTCCCGCAAGGGCGAGGGAACCCGGGTGGAGGCCGCGTTTCAGACCCGGCACATCGACATGACCCCCGTGGGCAACATGGCCGAGACCGTGGCGCTGCTCATCAACTGCAACCCGGACATCGACTTTTTGTACCACAGGGCCGTGGACCTGCACAGCTACACCTTGGACACCCGCCAGCTCCGGGAGGTGCTGGGGGAGGATGTGTCTCTGGCGGAGCCGGATGTGGTGCTGTGGATCAAGGAATATCTGGCGGAGCACGAGCAGGCGTTATCTGGCAAATAGAGGTGCAACACTTACCACCGCCGGTTTACAATTCGTTCACAAACGGGGAGCAAATTGTTCAAAGGCACATGGTAGTATTATAGCACTGCTTGTTATTTTGTTGTCAATTTTTAAGCCCGGCGGCGGGGTATATATAACGTTTTGCGAAATGAACCGAAAGGAAAAAGCTTGAAAAGCAAAACGCAACCGGCAGCCGCACGAATAAGAGGAGGTATTGGCATGAAATCATTGGAGGAGCTCAAAGCAATCCGGGAAAAGGCCAAGGAAAACATGGGTGTGCGCGAGGAGCAATCCGACAGCATCCGCGTAGTCGTCGGCATGGCCACCTGCGGCATCGCCGCGGGAGCGCGGCCGGTTCTCAACACCCTGGTGGAAGAAGTGGCCAAGGAAAAGCTGCAAAATGTGATTGTGGGACAGACAGGCTGTATCGGCGTGTGCCAGTTTGAGCCGGTGGTCGAGGTCATGGAGCCCGGCAAGAGCAAGATAACCTATGTGCGAATGACGCCGGAAAAAGCGATTAAGGTGGTGCACAAGCACCTGATGGGCGGCGAAGTGGTGAGCGCTTACACCATCGGTGAAGTGGGCAAATAACGCCCGGGCGCTTTTAGAAAGAGGGAGGAAATTAGCAATGATAAGGTCACATATACTGGTGTGCGGGGGAACGGGATGTACATCATCCGGCTCCGAGGAGATCATCACCAGCTTGGAGCAGAATATAACCAACGCGGGGCTGGATGGCGAGATAAAGGTTATCCGGACAGGCTGCTTTGGCCTGTGCGCGCTGGGTCCCATTATGATCGTATACCCCGAGGGCACCTTCTACTCCATGGTTCAGGTGGAGGACGTCCCGGAAATCGTGGAGGAGCACCTGCTCAAGGGCAGGGTGGTCACCCGCCTTGTCTACGACGAGACGGTGACCCAGGACGCCGAGGTCACGTCGCTGGACGAAACCAGCTTCTACAAAAAGCAAAAAAGGGTGGCGCTGCGCAATTGCGGCGTAATCGACCCTGAAAATATCAACGAATACATCGCTATGGACGGCTACCAGGCCCTGGGCAAGGTGCTCACCGAGATGACGCCGGAGGAGGTCGTCCAGACCATCAAGGATTCCGGCCTGCGCGGGCGCGGCGGCGGCGGCTTCCCCACGGGGCTGAAGTGGGGCTTTGCCGCGGCACAGCCAAAGGGCCAGAAATATGTCTGCTGCAACGCCGACGAGGGGGACCCGGGCGCGTTTATGGACCGCTCCGTTTTGGAGGGCGACCCCCACGCGCTCATTGAGGCCATGGCCATCGCGGGCTATGCCATCGGCGCAAACACGGGTTACGTGTATGTCCGCGCCGAGTACCCCATCGCCGTACACCGCCTGCAAATCGCGGTGGATCAGGCCCGGAGCATGGGGCTGCTGGGCAAGGACATCTTCGGCACCGGCTTTGACTTTGACATGGAGCTGCGCCTTGGCGCGGGCGCCTTTGTCTGCGGCGAGGAGACCGCGCTGCTCACCTCCATTGAGGGCAAACGCGGCGAGCCCCAGCCCCGCCCGCCCTTCCCGGCGGTGAAGGGCCTCTTCGGCAAGCCCACCGTGCTGAACAATGTGGAAACCTACGCCAACATTCCCCGGATTATTCTGCGGGGCGCCGACTGGTTTGCGGCCATGGGCACCGAGAAGAGCAAGGGAACCAAGGTGTTTGCCCTGGGCGGAAAAATCAACAACGTGGGCCTCGTGGAGGTTCCCATGGGCACCACCCTGCGGGAAATCATCGAGGAGATCGGCGGCGGCATCCCCGGCGGCAAGAAGTTTAAGGCCGCCCAAACCGGCGGACCCTCCGGCGGCTGCATTCCCGCCTCCCACATAGATGTGGAAATTGATTACGACAACCTCATTGCCCTGGGCTCCATGATGGGCTCCGGCGGTATGATCGTAATGGACGAGGACAACTGCATGGTGGACATCGCCAAGTTCTTCCTGGAATTCACCGTGGACGAGAGCTGCGGCAAGTGCACCCCCTGCCGCATCGGCACCAAGCGCCTGTACGAGATGCTGGACAAGGTGACAAAGGGCCAAGCTGTCATGAAGGACCTGGAAAAAATCGAGGACCTGTGCTACCACATCAAAGAGAACTCCCTGTGCGGGCTGGGCCAGACCGCGCCCAACCCGGTGCTGTCCACGCTGCGGTATTTCCGCCACGAATACGAGGCGCACATCAAGGAAAAGCGGTGCCCGTCCCACGTGTGCAAGGACCTGATGAGCATTGTCATTGTCCCCGAAAAATGCAAGGGCTGCACCCTGTGCGCGCGGGTTTGCCCCACCGACTGCATTGCCGGTACCGTCAAACAGCCCCACGTCATCGACCAGGATAAGTGCGTGAAGTGCGGCGCCTGTATAGAGAAATGCAAATTCGGCGCAATTGTAAAACAGTAAAGGAGTGCTTTGTTACAATGGAAAATGTAACGATTAAAATAAACGGGATGTCCTGCTCGGTGCCCGCCAATTCCACTATTCTTGAGGCGGCGCACATGGTGGGAATTGAAATCCCCACGCTGTGTTATCTCAAGGAAATCAACCAAATCGGCGCCTGCCGCATCTGTGTGGTGGAGGTAAAGGGCGCCCGCAGCCTGGTGGCGGCCTGTACGTATCCGGTGAACGAGGGGATGGAGATCCTCACAAACACCGAGAAGGTGCACAAATCCCGCCGCCTCACCCTGGAGCTGATTCTCTCCACCCACGACCGCAAATGCCTCAGCTGTATCCGCTCGCGCAACTGCGAGCTGCAGCGCCTGTGCCACCGGTTCGGCGTGGACGACGAGGTTGTTTTTGAAGGCGAGAATCCCCAATACGATTTCGACGACTCCGCCATGCACATGACCCGGGACAACAACAAGTGCATCCTCTGCCGCCGCTGTGTGGCCGCCTGTTCCCGCCAGCAGGCCGTTGGCGTCATCGGCCCCAACGACCGCGGCTTTAACACCCACATCGGCTGCGCCTTTGAGCAGAATCTGGACCAAGTGGCCTGTGTCTCCTGCGGCCAGTGCATCGTGGCGTGCCCCACCGGCGCCATCGCCGAAAAGGACGAGACCGGCAAGGTGTGGGACGCCCTCAACAACCCCGAAAAACACGTTGTCGTGCAGACCGCGCCCTCTATCCGCGCCACCATCGGCGAGGCCTTCGGCATGCCCATCGGCACCGACGCCACCGGCAAGATGGTCGCCGCGCTGCGCCGCCTGGGCTTTGACGGCGTCTTCGACACCGATTTTGCCGCCGACATGACCATTATGGAGGAAGCCAACGAGTTTGTGGAGCGCCTGACCAAAGGCGGGCCCCTGCCCCTCATGACCTCCTGCTCCCCCGGCTGGGTAAAATATTGCGAGCACTACTACCCGGAGTTTATCCCCAACCTCTCCAGCTGCAAATCGCCCCAGCAGATCTTTGGCGCCATCACCAAGACCTGGTACGCCAAAAAGATGGGCATCGACCCCAAGGACATCTTTGTGGTGGGTGTGATGCCCTGTACCGCCAAGAAGTTTGAGGTGAACCGCGACGACGAAAACGCCGCCGGCGTGCCCGATTGCGACGTGGCGCTGACCACCCGGGAGATCGCCCGGATGATCAAGCGCGCGGGCCTGGAATTTACAAGCCTGCCCGACGAGGACTTTGACGAGCCTCTGGGCGAATCCACCGGCGCGGGCGTTATCTTTGGCGCCACCGGCGGAGTTATGGAAGCCGCCTTGCGCACCGCTGTGGAGTGGGTGGAGGGCAAAACCCTGGAAACCTTGGACTTCAAGGAGGTTCGCGGCTTTGAGGGTGTAAAGGAAGCCACCTATACAGTGGGCGGAACAGAGGTCAACGTCGCCGTCGCCTCCGGCCTTGCCAATGCCAAGATACTGCTGGACAGGGTGAAGGCTGGCGAGAAGCAATACCACTTCATCGAAATTATGGGATGCCCCGGCGGTTGCATCAACGGCGGCGGCCAGCCCGTACAGTCCGCCCATGTCCGCAATTTTATCGACCTGCGCGAGCTGCGCGCCAAAGTGCTTTACGACCAGGATCACGGCGCGGAGGTGCGCCAAAGCCACAACAATCCCGTTGTGAAAAAGCTTTACGACGAATTTTTTGAGAAGCCGGGTAGCCACAAGGCCCACGAGGTGATGCACACAAGCTACCGCGTGAGAAGCCACTTCTAAAGGGCTGTTGTTATACGGGGAGTAATCATACTACTTCACGATTAAAAAAGGGCCGCCGTGTGAACTGATTTCCTGAAAAAAGACAGAAAAAAAGGACCTCCTGTTGTAGTTTCTATCCTACAACAGGAGGTCCTTTTTCTTCAATGTCCGTTTTTATTGTTTTATCGATTTTCATGCGTTTGTCGTGCGCGGATTACAGCGCGTGCTTGACGCGGTCGGCTTCCTCGTGCTTTTTGGCGTCGTTCCATTTGTCCATGGTGCCCACCAAATAGCCGGTAATGCGGCGGATCCGTTCAAAGCCCACACCCTTGCCCACCTCGGCCTGTTTGATTGGTTGCTTGTTCACAATAAATGCCTCCTTGTTCTCAATTGTATCCGTGGAATTTCACGACCTCGGGATATTGCTTTTGCAGCTGGGCCAGCTTTTCCGGGGGGATGGACTCGCCCTCCCGCCTGCCGCAGCGGGGACAGACGTCGCCAATAATGCCCACGTAGCCGCAAACCGGGTCCCGGTCCACGGGGTGGTTGATGGAGCCGTAACCAACCCCCGCGTCGTGCATGCAGCGCACCACCGCCATAAAGGCCTCCAGGTTGTTGGCGGTGTCCCCGTCCAGTTCCACATAGGTGATGTGCCCGCCGGGGGTGAGGGCGTGGTACGGCGCCTCCTTTTGAATCTTTTCATAGGCGGTGAGGGGGTAATACACCGGCACGTGAAAGGAGTTGGTGTAATACTCCCGGTCGGTTACGCCGGGGATGCTGCCGTACCGCTCCTTGTCTATGCGGACAAAGCGCCCGGACAAGCCCTCGGCAGGGGTGGCGATAAGGGAGAAATTAAGGCCCGTCTCCCCGCCCTTGCGCAGGGTAAAATCGTTCATATACCCCACGATGGCAAGGCCCTTTGCCTGCATTTCGTCGCTTTCCCCGTGGTGGCGCCCGTACAGGGCAACCAGCGCCTCCGCCAGGCCGATGAAGCCCACCGTCAGGGTGCCGTGCTTCAGCACCTCCCGGATTTCATCGTCGGGAGCCAGCTTGTCGCTGTCCAGCCAGATGCCCTGGCCCATCAACAAGGGGAAGTTGCGCACCGTTTTGTGGGCCTGTATTTCAAAGCGGTCCAGCAGCTGCTGCGCCACCAGCTCCATGGTTTTGTCCAGTTCTCTAAAAAACGCCCCCTCATCGCCCTTTGCCTCAATGGCCAGGCGCGGCAGGTTTATGGAGGTAAAGGAGAGGTTGCCGCGCCCAAAGGCCGTTTGCCGCTCCGGATCGTAGCGGTTGGCCATCACCCGGGTGCGGCAGCCCATGGTGGCTATCTCCGTCTCCGGGCGCCCGGGCCGGTAGTATTGGAGGTTGAAGGGCGCGTCCAGGTTGGTGAAGTTGGGGAACAGCCTCTTGGCGCTGCACCGGCAGGCCAACCGGAACAAATCGTAATTGGGATCGCCGGGGTCGTAGTTGACGCCCTGCTTCAGCTTGAATATTTGAATGGGAAAGATGGGGGTCTCCCCCCGGCCCAGGCCCGCCTCGGTGGCGAGCAGCACATTCTTGATGATCATGCGCCCCTCGGGGCTCACATCGGTGCCGTAGTTAATGGAGGAAAAGGGGGTTTGCGCCCCGGCGCGGGAATGCATGGAGTTGAGGTTGTGAATCACCGCCTCCATGGACTGGTAGGTGCGCCGGTCCGTCTCCTGCGCGGTGGCCGACAACGCGAAGTCCACCGCCCTGTCCAACCCCTGTGCGCCCGCCAGCGGCGCCAGAGCCTCCTGCAGCGCCTTTGTAAATTCCACGTCCTCCGCCAGGGAGGGCCCCTTGCCGCAACGTTTCTCCACCTGGGCAACCAGCTCCCTTACCCGCTCTTTTTGCCAGTCGGTTCCCGGGCACAAAAGCTGCAACGCCTTGCGCAAATTGTCGATAAACATCCGCCGGTAGGTCTTGGCAACTCCCTTGGCCAAACCGAAGTCAAAGTTCGGGATGCTCTGGCCCCCGTGCTGGTCGTTCTGGTTGCTCTGGATGGCGATACACGCCAGCGCCGCGTAGCTCTGGATGTCCTGGGGCTCCCGCAGAAAGCCGTGACCGGTGGAAAAGCCGCCGTCAAAGAGGGCCTTGATGTCGATTTGGCAGCAGGTGGTGGTGAGGGAGTAAAAATCAAAATCATGAATGTGGATCCACCCCTCGCCGTGGGCCTTTAACTGCTCCTCGGTGAGGAGGTACGCCCCGTTGTAGGCCTTGGCGGCAGCGGACCCGATTTGCAGCATGCTGCCCATGGCGGTGTTGCCGTCCACATTGGCGTTGTCCCGCTTGAGGTTGGAGCTGCGGGCGTCCGCGTTGGTGATCTCGTCACAGGCCTGCATCAGGGACGTGTTGGACTCCCGCACCCGCGTGCGCTGGGCGCGGTAGAGGATGTACCGCTTGGCGGCCTCCTCGCAGCCCGCGTGCATCAGGGCCCGCTCCGCCTCGTCCTGAATGTCCTCGATGCGAAAGCTCTCCCCGTTGTATTTTTCCAGCAGGGCCTCGCCCACCTGGTTGGCCAGCCGCGCGGCCAGTGCCGCGTCCTCCGTGCCGGCGGCGGTGAGCGCCTTTAATATGGCGCTTGCAATCTTTGTCTCTTCGTACAGGACGACCCGACCGTCCCTTTTTGTGATGGTGCGCACCTTTGACTCAGACATGTTGTACGTCTCCTTTAACCCTTATCGGTTATATGTATCGCTGTGTATTTATTGTATCATCCCATATGTAGTATGTCAATGTGTAAAAAATACAAAATATAGTGAACTCGACGTGCTGTCAACAAGTTTTCTGTTTTTGCGGCAGTGCAGCCGCAGGGTTGTTTTCCCTATGCAGATGGGGAGGGTTTCCCCTTGCCACATCTTTTCCGGGTACACACACCCATTTATTTGTAGGGCGCGACGACCTCGGCGCGCCGCTGAAAAGGTCGCCTTTTAAAAAACACTTCATAAATTGGTTGTATTTTACAAAAAATATAAATGCATTTTATGTGGTATTGCATATTGCACCTTTTATAATTTATTGCTATAATGTAAAATAAATTTACATATCCATTTTATAAATTAATTTACAAAACAGATATGTAATACGAATTAGGGGTTAAAATATAAAATTATTGTTAGGAGGCAAAACGTGGGCATTATTGAAAAAATGCGGCTGGATGGGAAGGCGATTTTTGTCACCGGAGGCGCAAGAGGTATCGGCAAAAGCGTTGCCACGGCATTTGCGGAGGCAGGCGCAAATCTTGCCATTGTGGATATCGACATCGATGAGGCGAAAAAGACCGCCAAGGAAATGGCGGACTGCTGCGGCGTCAAAACAATTGCCATAAAGACGGATGTGACCGATTGTGGGCAGGTCGACAGTATGGTTGCGGAGGTAGTCGACACCTTTGGCAGGCTGGATGTGGCATTCTGCAATGCCGGTATCTGCGTCAATGAGCCTGCGGAGGAAATGCGCTTCGAGGCATGGAAAAAGGTTATTGATATTAACTTGACCGGTGTATTCCTGACAAACCAGGCTGCCGGAAGAGTAATGCTTCAAAATGGCGGCGGTTCTATCATCAACACGGCTTCCATGTCGGCGCACATTGTAAATGTTCCCCAACCCCAATGTGCGTATAACGCTTCCAAGGCAGGCGTTATTCAATTGACAAAATCCCTGGCTGTGGAATGGGCCAAAAAAAATGTGCGGGTAAATTCCATCAGTCCCGGATACATTGCCACGGAGCTGATTAGCAACGCGCCGCATTTGGTCCCGCTGATTGAACAGTGGAACGCGATGTCGCCGCTTGGAAGATTGGGCAAGCCCGAAGAGCTGCAATCCATCTGCGTATATCTGGCGGGTGATGCAAGCAGCTTTACAACCGGTTCCGATTTCATCGTGGACGGCGCGTTTACCTGCTCCTAGTACTTATGGATACTTATGAGAAGGGTTGGAACTGCGGAAACGCAGATTGATGATAAACAACACGTGAAAACAAGGAGGAAATAGTATGAAGAGAAAGTTATTAAGCGCTATTCTCGGTATGACCATGGTTCTCGCAATGTTTGCAGGATGTAACTCCACTCCGGCGGAGACCGCTCCGGAAACCGATTCGGCGGGCAACACGGAAGCCGCGCCGGACACAGCTCCTGCCACAAGCGAAAAATACAAGGTGGGCGTTTCCCTTCAGTCACTGGCAAACAGCTACTGGGCCGGTGTTTTCGGCGAAGCGGAAAATATCATGAAGGAAAAGGGCTGGGATTATACCGTCGTGGATTGTAAGGACAACTCGGCGGAACAAATCAGCCAAATCGAGAACTTTATCTCCGCGGGCTGTAACATGATCATGGTACATCCCTCCGACCCTGCCGCCATTGAGGACGTATGCAAAAGGGCCCGGGAAAACGGCATAAAGGTGATGTGCTGGGATGACAAGATGACCAATACCGACATCAACTGGGTGTTGGAGAATACCGAGCTGGGTTACGCCATCGGTTCCGCGGCGGCGAAGTTTATCAACGAGCATTACACAGCCGACAACAAAGCGGAGGTTGCCATCATCAACTATCCGCAGACCCCCATCCTCCTGGAAAGAGAAAACGGCATACTGGCTGCGCTGGAAGAAGAGTGCCCGGGCAACTACACCGTAGTGGCGCAGCAGCCGGCCCTTGACGCGGGCACCGCGCAATCACACTTGGAAACCATCCTCCAGGCATATCCCAACTGCAAGGTCGTCTGCTCTATCGGCGCCGGTGGAGACGTTGGCGCAAACGAAGCCTTTATGTCGGCGACCGGCGGCGATATCCCGGACGATATGGGCATCTTCTCGGCCGATGCCACGGAACAGCAGCTGAAAGCGATATTGGATGGGCAGGCCAGCCGAGTGTCGGTAGGGTTCGAAGGCTCCAACAAACGGACCGCCATCGCCGTTGTCGGTCTTTATGAACAACTGTTGACCGGCGAAACCTTTGAGGAGCAGAACATCGTGCGGCCCCTCCTTCCCATCGGCATCGACAACGTGGAGGAATATCTGGCGGACTATCAATAACAATTCGTTTCTAAACGGAAGATTAGTATAAGGAAAATTAGCTTGTGGAGGCAAAGGAGGCAACACACTTTGCCTCCACAAAATTTAAACGCGGGGTAAAAAGATGAGCGAAGAATATGTTTTGGAATTGCAGCATATCCAAAAGGTATACCCGGGTGTCGTGGCGTTAAAGGACGTTTCCCTCAGTTTGAAAAAAGGGGAAATACTGGCTCTGATCGGCGAAAATGGCGCGGGGAAATCCACGTTGATTAAGACATGCTCCGGCGCCGTTATTCCAACCTCCGGAAAAATTGTGGTAAATGGAAAAGAGTTTGACAGCATGACGCCTCAACTGGCGGCGGAAAACGGTATTGCCATTATCTATCAGGAATTTAATAATGTAGTCGAGCTTTCCGCCGCGGAAAATCTGTTTTTGGGCAGGCCGATTAGAAAGGGCATTATGGTCGACAAAGCGGCAATGGAGCGCGAGGCGGAAAAAGCCTTCCGGCAATTGAACATCAAAATTGACCCGAAGACGCCGATGAAGCATTTGACGGTAGGATACCAGCAGATGGTGGAAATCGCAAAAGCAATCCAGCAAAACGCGAACATATTGATTATGGACGAGCCTTCCGCGCCGTTGACAAGCGCGGAGGTAGAAAGCATGTTTGCGGTTGTGGAGCTATTGCGCCAAAAGGGCGTTTCCATTATTTACATATCCCACAGGCTGGAAGAGATCTTTCGGCTGTCGGACAGGATTGTTGTCCTGCGGGATGGCGAGTATATTAAAACCCTTACCACAAAGGAAAGCGTCATTGACGAATTGATTCACCTGATGGTTGGACGTGAATTGACGGAATCCTATCCGCCCAGAAAGAACTGTATCCGCCATGATGAAATAATACTGGAAATAAAAAATGTATGCGGAAACGGTGATAAGGACATCAATTTGGAAATTCATAAAGGGGAAATAGTAGGGCTGGGAGGATTAATTGGCGCCGGTCGGACGGAGCTTGCGCAGATGATCTTCGGAGCGGTCAAAAAGGATTCCGGCCAGTTTATTTTTAAGGGAAAAGAAATCAACCCAAAAGACCCCAGGGAGGCAATCGATTTAGGTATTGCATTGGTGCCGGAGGATCGAAAACGCCACGGGGCAATGCTTGGGCTATCCGTCAAAAACAATATCAATATGCCGATTTATACAAAGATTTCCACACTAAGCGCCATCAACTCAAAGCAGGAGCTGGAAATATCGAAAAAGTATAAAAAGCAATTGGAGATCAAAACGCCGACACTGAATCAATTGGTGAAAAACCTGAGCGGCGGCAACCAGCAAAAGGTCATCCTTGCCAGATGGCTTGCCGCAAACTCCGAGCTTGTAATTTTTGATGAACCGACAAGAGGAATCGATGTGGGGGCAAAGTACGAAATTTACAAGCTTATGAATGATCTGGTCGAAAATGAGGGGAAGACAATCCTGCTGATTTCCTCCGAAATGGAAGAACTCATGGGAATGTCGGATCGAATTATTGTGCTGGCTGAAGGAAAGATTACGGGCGCCCTTCAGAAGGATGCGTTTAATCCTGATACGATCATGGCATATGCTTCCGCAATCAAGGAGGGACACTCGGCATGAGAGGTAAAGTGTTGTATCAAATCAAGGATAAGGCGATCTGGGTCGTATTTATCGCGCTGTTTATCGGCTTTTCCATCGCAAACCCAAGATTTCTTGACCCCAATAACCTGATCACGGTTTTGCGGCAGGTTTCGATGTACGGCATCGCTTCCATCGGCATGACATTTGTCATCCTAATCGCGGGCATCGACCTTTCCATTGGCTCCATTATCACGATAGTCAACATTGTATGCGCCTACATGATGGTAAATTTCGGCATGAATATGTGGCTTGCCATTTTACTGTCGCTTGTATTGTCAACACTCATCGGCCTTTTAAACGGCCTTATGGTGTCGTCCATCGGGATACCGGCGCTGATCGCCACCTTCGCAACACAAACAATTGTGGAGGGCGCCTCCTATCTGATTAGCGGCGGCACCCCGGTGTTTGGATTTGACGAGCGCTTCAAGGTCATCGGACAAGGGTATCTTGGCCCTATCCCCGTTCCGGTCATCATCATGGTTGTTTGTTTCGCCGCAGGCAGCTTCATCTTAAATAAAACGTATTTTGGAAGATATTTTTATGCGGTGGGTGGCAATGAAGAGGCCGCAAAGCTCTCTGGTATTCGGGTTGGGCGCGTCAAATACATGATTTATGCCTTGTCCGGCTTCTTCGCGGGACTTGCGGGGATTGTCCTTTTGTCAAGAACAAATTCCGGACAGCCCACTGCCGGAAAAGGCTATGAATTTGACGTCATTACCTGCGTTGTGCTGGGCGGCGTATCTGTCAGCGGTGGTTACGGCAAATTTTCCAATGTAATCGCGGGCGTTATGATCATCGGAATTCTCAGCAACGGCATGGTGCTTATGAACATAAGCTCCTATACGCAAATGGTTATAAAGGGTATTATCCTCGCAGCGGCCGTTGGCTTCGATTGCATACAGAAAAAAAGGCAGGCTGTCTGAAGCGTTGTACATGGAGTCCCGGTATATGCCTGTAATTACCGGGATTTCCTTCCAGATATATAGTAAACCAACTTCAAAATGCGATCATTTTGAAGTTGGTTTACCGGCTGGGAATCAACTTTTCCTCTTTCTTTTTTCCATTTTTAAAGTTGATTCACGATACACCCGTCTTTTGCATCATTTTTGTTTTGCGTGTCTGGTGGTTTTATCTATTTTCCGCTATCAAGCTTCCACAATAAAACGGAAATTAGGCCTAAAAATAAAGTCTGTTAAAAAGCCTGACATAACAGACCTTTTGTGGTAAAATGAATTGGGCGAAACGTCAGATTCAAGTATGGATGATAGTATGCGGGCATACACACAATTTGTAAGAAGGATGATGTGAGGCAATGGGGAAAGGCAAGTGGACCGTAAGCGCCAAAAAAAGCCAGTTGATTTATCATTTTATTCGTATGCATGATTCTGTTTCCAGGCAGGATATTGTTGTGGGGCTGAGACTGAGCCTCCCCACTGTCACCCAAAACCTACAGTATCTGACCGAGCTGGGATTAATTGACACCTCTATGAAAATTCAAAACACAGGCGGCCGCAGCGCCACAGCCTACACGTATGTGAAAAACGCCCGGTTGGCCATCGGCGTTTATCTCACAGCGCATCATATTACGGTGATCAGCGTGGACTTGTCCGGGAACATTGTGGAAATGGAAAAAGAAGAGATTATATTCAACCTGGATGACGACGCCTACTTAAAAAGGCTTGGTGATTTAGTCGAGAAGGTAAAGCAAAAAACCGGACTTGGCGATGATGATCTGCTGGGCGTTGGAATTTCCGTGCCGGGGCTTGTGTCCGACGACGGCGAAGAGGTCACTTACGGGTTGACCCTAAATTTTACAGGCAAGACAAGGGCGCAGATTGCCCAATACATCCCGTATAACAACCGCCTGTTTCACGACTCCGAGGTGGGCGGATATGCGGAGGTTTGGATTGACCATGATGTACAGGACGCCTTTTATATGAGCCTGAACAACAGTTTTGGCGGCGCGGTGATAGTGGGCAACGAAATTCATCCGGGCGACAGCAACAAAGGCGGCGAGATCGGGCATACGGTTGTTGTGGCAAAAGGCGGCAAGCAGTGTTATTGCGGCAAATACGGTTGCTTTGACACTGTGTGCCGGGCCACGATTTTGTCCGATTATACAAATGGCTGTTTGGATACCTTCTTCACACTGTTAAATGCCGGTGATGAAACAGCAAAAAAATTGTGGGATCAGTATTTGAGTGATTTGTCCATAGCGATTCACAATGTGCGGATGCTATTCAACGGAACGATTATCCTGGGTGGCTATGTCGGCGCGCATCTTGGCGCGCATATGGAAGAATTGTACCCCCTGGTGGACGAGAGGAACCCTTTTGGCGAAAAAGCAAGGGATTATTTGATCTCCTGCAGGTATAAGGTGGAAGCGGCGGCAGCGGGCGCGGCCATCAGCTATATCGATCAGTACTTTGAGAGCATCTAATAAATTAATAACCGGAATATGCAAGGGGTGGGCTGTCAAAATGACAACCCACCCCTTGCATATCCGTATTGCCGGGACCAGGTCTTCGTCAATGTACCCGGCATATCCACAAATCCCGGATAATCACCGGCACCCCGACATACAAATGTACAGTACGCATCAATAAGAACCTGTTTAGTATCTTTACTAAACAGGTTCTAAGGATAGGGGCCCGGCAAATGTGGGATTTTGTTCAAATCACTCTGATAAATTTGATTGTCTCCTGCGATAATCTCGGGGTTATTGCGCTGGCCACCCGGGCGCTGCCCGTAAAGCAGGCCGTGCAGGCGCGCCGCATCGGCATCGGTTTGTCGGTGCTGCTAAAGCTGCTGTTTGTCCTGGTAATTGGCTTTCTCTTTGAAATCCCCTGGCTGCATATCCGCATCATCGGGGGCGTGCTGCTACTCTATGTCACCTTCAACATGCTGCGGCACAGCGAAACCGGAACCGCAAGGAAGAATAACGGCAGAAAAAACGCGGACGACGGCTTTATCGCCGTCATTGTCTCCATTATCGCGGCGGACGTCAGTATGAGCCTGGACAACGTGCTGGCGGTTCTGTCCATTGTGGCGGAGGACGCAACCGCCCTGGGCATGCGGGAAATGCTTCTTGTATCGGCTGGGCTGCTGACGGGCGTGCCCATTCTGTTGTGGTTCAGCGGCACGGTTTCCCGTTTGATGGAGCGGTATTCCATCATGACCTATCTGTTCGCCGGATATCTGGTGTACCTCTCCTTTAAGATGATTTTTGGAGATCCCACACTGGTTTATTTTTTCCGGCAGATTAATTTTGCCTTTGCCACACCCACGGCTGTTTTGTTTGGGATTATGACGGCGGCTTACGGCCTGTGCAAGGGCTCCCCCTCCGCCCCGCCGGGCAAAAGCCGGAGCGGGCTGCTGCTGCTCTGCTTTCTCGTAGTCATCCACGCGCTCATCTCCCTTGTGGGAATCTCCTATCTCAGCACAAGCCCCGTGGAGGATGGCGTCACCCTGGGGGTGGAAATGGTCTACAGCTTTGCGCCCAACGGCGCCAACGCCATTTACGCCGTTGGAGAGGCCTTTGACCTGCTGGCCCCCTGCACCGCCGTCTATGTGGGGATCATGGCGCAGCGCCATCTAAATCGGACTGGCGGATACGGAAGGCTGCTGAAAAAATCCGCCGCCGGGATGATCCTGTTTGTGTTGCTGCAGCTGGCGGTGTCCTCCCTGGGGTTCACCTACACCTTCGGCTTTGGGAGCATTGTCTTCCCCCAGCATTTTCTGGCGCTGATCCTCCAGATCCTGCTCCTGGGCACCTACCTCAGTGTCTTTTGCATGACAGCCGCCTTTGTGCAAAACCGCTTCGCCTGTATCGCGCTGGGTATGGTGTATGTCTTCGCGGAGCACATTCTCACCGAAATCTGCCTCTTTGGCGTGCATTCCAATTTCCTAGCGGGATTTCTGCCCAGCTACTACATCTTTACGCTGCCCGAAAACATCTCCAGCTGCATTTTTTTGGCGAGAACGCTGCTCATCTCCCTGCTCATCATCACGGCCTCCACAGCGGCCGGTTCTTTCCGGTCCCAAAAAAGGCAGCCCAAGGGCAGTCATTAATACTAATACTAAACACTGACAAAAAAGCGGAACGGCTGGAGACCGTTCCGCTTTTTTGCGGTGCAGCGCGTGACATTTTCCTGGAAAATCATTCGCGCAATATTGAACCGCGGCGCGTCCTTTGCCTACAGCGTGTCGGTAAAGCCGCGCAGCTCCTTCAAGTCGCCCTTGCCGTCCAAAATCTGAATGCGGAATTCGTAGGCTCTGCTCTCGCCCGGCTCCAGATATTTTACATGGCCCTTTTTCAGCTCCTCCGCCACGCCCATGGGGTCTGCGTTGCCGGGCTCCAGGCCCAGGGCGTACTCGCCCTCGCCCACCATTTTCCACTGGGTGAAGCGATCCAGCAGCGCCGCGTCAAAGTGAATGGCCACACCGAAATCCAGGTTGTGGTTGTAGATTCCAACGCAGGTCTTGTTCTTCGCGTCGTGCTTTAGCTTGTAGAAATAGCACATCTCCGCATAACCGTGGATGGGCTTGGGGATGTTCAGTTTTTCATCAAAGCCGGTCTGGGCGTGGGCGTCCCGGGACTCCACCGAAGCAAAGGGGATGATGAGCTCCGCGCTTTCATCCAGCAGCGGATACCCCATGTTGAAGTGGTAAAGCATCATCTGTTGGCATTTCAGGAAGCCGTCGTTGGTCACCGTGTCGGTGAAGGTGAAGGATTTTTCGTTGCAGCCGCAGACTATTTTTCGCCGCATGGAAATATTCTCTCCAAACAAAATGCCCTGGCGCATCCGGCCCGTGGCCACGGCGCGGCTGCCGGCGGCGTCCTCCTCCAGCACGGCGGAGTATTCCTGGGCGGGGATGTAGCTCAACCGGCCGTGCATGCCGTAATGCTTGCCGTCCACATCACTGGGCGCGCCAAAGTGGGTCAGACCGCAGGTGGTGAGAAATCCGGCGGTGAAGCCCCGCAGAAAGCCCATGCCCTTGTCGTCGTAGTAGGACGATCCCACCAGGCCGCAGGGGGCGATATAGCCCATATTCATGCCCTTGTAGCTGAGATAGGGAAAATCCATGCCCCGGTCGGCGCTCACCGTCAGGGACAAGGGGCCGTTTTGGATGTCGGTGGACCGCGCGCCGTCGGCAAAGCCCCCTACCGAGGTGTAGTCGTTGATGCGCAGCAGCTGGGAGGCGTGTCCGATGTAGGGATTCCGAAAGGTGTTCATAGTGTCTCTGCTCCTTTATTTCGATGTCAGGGTTTTCCGCATGTGCCTAGCGCGGCACAACGGGGCCGGGTTCGATGAGGTTGAAGATGGTCTGGTACTTCCCCCGGAAGGGACGCGGGCGGGGGAATTCGCGCTTGTGCACACCGGACCGGCCAAGTCCCTGCAAAGAGATTATACCATAAGCTGTACCAATATTTATAGTACAACAACAATAAAAAAAGGCCGGTTATCTGGTTTCCGTCAACGAAGTATGATGTTGACAAAATAGAGAGCAGGCGCGGATGACGCGCAAAGCAATCGCCGTTGCCGCCGCCCGCGGGATGGCGCAAAATCACACAATAGTATCTGCGAAGCCCTTCAGCATATTTTCAAATATTCGGATGTACTCTTTGGGAATTTGGTCGGCCATGCGAAACATTTCCTTAAACCATCGCTCATAGATAAACTGAGAGTACAGGTTGTAAATTTTTTGGCCGTACGGGGTTACCTTCAATATAAATTCCTTTTGGTTGTCAGAACGGTGTTCCTTTGTTATGCAGTCTTTTGCGATCAGCTTCTTGACGTTATTGGAAAACCCGCCTTTAGAGATGCCAAGACGTTCCGCCAGCTGCGTCATATTCTCGTCTCTTTCATCTAAAAGATATTCGATGATTTGTATTTCGTTTGCGGTGATCTTTATGGGAGTGTTATAAAATGCCGGTCTTGTAAAATGATAGGATGTGACATTGCACAGTAAGATCATTTTTTCCACAAGGCTTCTGTATTCCCTCATCCATTCCGTTTTCATCCTGTGTATTCCTTCCGTTGGTATTTGGTACTATTATACTGAGCACTGATTAAAAAGTGATAATAAATTGCGAGGATATTTTTCGACCAGCTAGGAAGACGACGCAGGCGGGCTGTCGCCCGGCAAGGAGGATGACAACGCTGGGCGGAAAATAGACCGCAAGTTA